>ORMF012629862.1_pt1 | contig 121416 bp, 96 predicted proteins | sample 1779871 | NCBI WGS metagenome assembly ORMF01 (sample SAMEA104232316, study PRJEB22302) | groundwater metagenome | biome: forest; feature: aquifer; material: groundwater | place: USA | collected 2011-08-07 | depth 5.4 m | reverse complement strand
CAAGTGCTGTGGACACCTTCTCCGCTCGCTGGACGGGGGTCTCCAGGACTTGCAGCGCGCGCATGCGCCGCACGTATCACGGTTTGCGCGAGAATGTCCCACTCGGCGTGCCGACGATGTCGCCCTGCACGCCGGCGTCGTCGAGCCGGAACACGACGACGTGGCGAACGACCATTCCTGCCGACGCGCTCGCAAGGCGAACGGCCACCGTCCACTCCGTCGGCGTCCCCGCGGCGACGTCGCGTGCAAATGTCGACGGCGCGACAGGCGCGATCGAACCCCCGCGCGCCAGGATGCCGACTCCTCGGAGGGCATCGAACGCGAGCTGTTCCGCGGCGTCGAACGCCAGGTGATGCGACTCTTCGTCGAATGCCCACTCGCCCAGGAGATCTCTGCGATCGAGCCCGTCGAGGGACTGCGAGAAGCAAGCGCCGCTCGTCGGGTCTCGCGCATCCGGGACGAGCTGAAGCAACGGAGCCAATGCGAAGACACGCTCCGTCAACGCCGCGTGCGGAACGCGAAGACCCGGCTCGTCGACTCGCTCGCCGTCGATCCAGAGCACGTCGATGTCCATCGTGCGCGCGATCCATCGCTCCCCGCGGACGCGGCCCAATGTCGACTCCACGCGACGGGCGAGCGCGAGGATCTCCTGCGGAGTCATGCCCGTGTCGAATGCCACCGCAGCATTGACGTATGCGGGCTGGGGCGGGCCCACCGGTCGTGTGAACCATGCGTTCGAGACGCGCAGCCGAGCGACGCCGGCCTCGCCCGCGATCAACGACACGGCGGCCCGCGCCAACGACACGCGACTGCCAAGGTTGCTTCCGATCCCCAGCGCCACTCGTCGCTGCGCGGACTTCGCCCCGCTCGATGAGTCTGCCGCCAGTTGGCTTCGCGTCACCGTGAATCACTTCGAGTGAGAACACACACGATCGCGTGGGCGGTCGCGCCGGCGGGACCGGCGATCACGCTCTCGCGAGACATCGCGAGGTGAAACCACGGCGCGAGCACTCCCTCGATGTCTGGTGCCGACATGGGAAATGTCCCGCGCAATCCGGGCGCCGGTTGGTCGTGCGCCTTCACGATCAGCGTTCCTCCCGCGCGCACGAGCGATGCGACCGAGCGCGCGTACGCGCTACGCGCGCGCGCATCCAGAGCGTGCAAACACGCGCGATCGAGCGCGACGTCGAACGTTCCGCGCAGCGTCGACCGCGTGATGTCGTCGACGATCCAGCACACTCGTTCGGCTCCGGCCGCGCTGCGAGCGTGTTCCAAGGCAGCCGGTGACTGGTCGGTGGCCGTGACGACCATTCCCCGAGCGGCCGCTTCGATCGCCGTCTCGCCAGTTCCTGTGCCGATGTCCAGCAATCGAAGTGGGCCCGATCCGATCGCAGGGATGAGCGCCAACATCTCCTCGTCGCCGCCGAGTTGCACCCACACGTGCGACCCGGGCGGCTGCGTGCGGAACAGGTCGTCCCATTCGCCCGGCACGAGCGCGCGGCGATCCCGCGTTCGAGTAGCTTCCTGCACGAGGACGTGACCGACGAGCGCTGCCATGTCCTCGGGCACCGGGGCCGGCCCGAAGATCGGCACACGCCGCGTCGGGTCCTCCGCGACCTCGGCACCGCGTCCTGGGTGCACGATCCGAAAGCCGTCCGCGCGCAGAGTTTGGACGTTCCGCTGCACGGCGGGCGCGTGGAACATTCGCGGGTTCATCGACGGCGCGAGAAGCACGGGGCCGCGGGCCGCGATCGCCGTGGCCGACACAATGTCGCTGCAATCACCGGCCGCAATGCGTGCGAGCGTCGTCGCGGACGCGGGGTACACGACGAGAACGTCAGCCCAATCGCTGAGTTCGAGATGCGGCACGGGCTGGTCGGCACGCCGTGGCCAAAGATCCCGGACGACGGACCGGTGCGTGAGTGCTTCGAGGGCCAGCGGGCTCACGAAACGCCGTGCGTTGCGGGTGAGTGCAACGCGGACGTTCCAACCGCGTTGCTGAAGCGCCTGCACGAGTTGCGGTACGTGGACCGCCGCCACAGCGCCCGAAGCGGCGACGACGATGTTCGCCGACGGACCGGTTCTGGGTGCGACGACCGGCGACTCGCGCGCGGAGATCACGACGCCCCAACGCACGAGAAGTTCGAGGGCTTCGCGCACGACACCGAGCGAGTCGACCGTCTGTCCCGACTCCTCGGCGATGTGCGCGAGCAGATCCTCCTGCGTGTGAGCCGCGGCGAGGAACTTCAGAATCGCACGCGCAAGCCCGGCGGACTCGGCTCGCATTTCCCGCGCCGCGCCGTCGGACGCGACGAACAAGATCGAATCGAGTCCGTCGACGATTCGCACGCGTGCGGCGCGCACATAGCGTTCTTCGGTCACGGGAGGCACTGTAGCCGCAGTCGCGCGGCGCGGAAACCATCGAGCGAGTACACTCGGCTCGGTGCTCCGCCCGCCCCCCGATGCCGTGAGACTCCGAGCCCTCGCCGCGAAGTACCGAACGCTCGGCGTACTCCGTCGCGAGCGCGCGGCCGGCGCGGGACCTGCGTCGCGGGAGACCCTTCGCGAGATTGCGAGCGCTTTTCCGGGCGCGCTCCGCGAACTGGACACACTGTCGCTCGACGAGATCGATCGCCGCGCTCGGGATCTGGATCTCGCGGCGCGTGCGGGCGGCGAACCGTCCGCGCCGTGGATGCATTGGATCGACGCATACCATCGATGGATGCGCGCGGGGCTCTATGTGAAACTGCGATTGGCGCAGGGACTCGTGCTGTCGAATGCAGACGGCGAGCGGCAGTTGGCCACGGCGGCGAGTGCACACGCAGGGGTCACCGCCGGGGCGGACTTCGTGCATGGCATTGCCGCGCAGAGGTCGGCACGACTGCAACCGCCGGTTCTCGCGCGGGTGTCCGCGGAGACGGGCACTTCGGTGCGCGAGATCACTGCGACCCTGTTCCCGAGGCTCCCGCGACGCGGTACGACGGAACCGTGATGTTGTAGAATCGCGGCGCGCCGCGCTCGGGAGGTCTTTGCGGCGAGTGAGGGACACGGATGACGACGACAAACAGTGCGCGGTTGGGACTGCTGTGTTCGCTCATGTTCTCGACGCTCGCGTGCGGGGACCCGCCGATGTTGACGGACGATCGGCCGTCGGCAACCGATGCGAGCGAGTCCGGCGCGGACGTGTCCGAGGCCGGTGCAGATGGCTCGAGCGACGTGCCCGCCGATCGGCCGGCGTCGGCGGGGTTCCTGGTGACCGTCGTCGAGTCAGCACTCGGCCGCGCGACGGCTCCGCCGCTGGTTGGCGCCTCCGTCGCGCTCGATCTGCCCGATCGTTCGCGTCGCGTGAACTCGACGGACGCCGAGGGCCACGTGAACTTCGGGCGCCTCGATTGGTCGATGGGTCCGATTGCGGTGACCGCGTACGCGCGCGATCACGTCGTCGTCAGTGAAGTCGGAGTCACGGAGCGTGGTGAACTTCGGATTGCGCTCGCGCCTCGAACGCTCGCTCCGTTCGTGCAGGTCAGCGGCGCGATCACGGGTCGCACGGGGATGGGGGTTGGCTTCTACGTGAGCACCGACGTCGCCGGTGACTCGTACCGCGGCGCAGCGTCGGACTATGTGATCACCGTCGCGAGGGGTGAGCCGTTCACGTTCTTTGGCCTCGAACTGGGCCGCGGCGCGATGATGGCTTCGGCGCGGGGCATCACGCAGTCGGTGCTGCAGTATTTTCGTCGCGATCAGACGGCACTCGACACCGACACGACGGTGAACCTTGATTTCAGTACGACGCCGACAACGCCCGTACGATTTGCGGGGACGTTCAACGTGCCGGGCGGTGCCGCGGGTCCGTTCGGGGCCGACGGTCGGCCGTTCGTCTTCGTGCTGGCGCGCGCCGACTCGCAATCGGGTTTCGTCGGGGTTGCCACGCATGCCGACGTGCGCGCGGACGGGAGCGCGATGGACTTCGACGCCGAATACGCGCGGTTCGCCGGTCCGCGGATCGATGCGTACACGCGGTACGGCGTGCAGGCGACCGAGGGCACGTACACGTTGGCGCAGCTCCGCGGGTATCCGACGGCGCGAATCGACGACACGATGCTCACGCTTCCCACGACGGTGTCGCAACCCGGCGCAGTCGGTACGGCGGACCTTACACGCCCGTTTGCGATCGCGGACGTGCCGGCGGGAAACGAGGTGCTCTCGCTCGTGATCGGCACGACGCTCGCCACCGGTTGGGTGGTCCGGGCGCCGGGCAACTCGACCATGATCACGCCGCCGCGACTGCCACCGTCCGCGATGCCGGCCGACGTCTTTCCGACGACCGCGCTCAGCGTTCGGTCGTTCACGTGCGAAGCGACCATCGCGATGTCGAACCTTTGCGGACGCTCAACACGGAGTCGCGCACTGGCCGTCGCGCGACCGATGTGAGCCGCAGGAGCGTGCACCGTATTGGGGTGAAGGAGGTCTGCGATGCGATTCGATCTGCGAGCACTCTGGATCGGGCTGGCCCTGGGCGGATGCAGCGGCCGGCCGAGCCTCGCGCCGGATGCGTCGGACGGTGCAGCGAGCGATTCCCTCCCAGAGGACGCTTCGGCGGACGCGTCGGCGGGCGACTCCGGCGTGGGGATCTGCGGCAACGGTGTGACCGACGAGGGCGAGGTGTGCGACGGCAACTCGGTCGCGTGCCCGATGCTCGGCGGGAGCTGGAGCGCGGGGATGGCCCGGTGCAGGGCGAGCTGCGGGGCCTGGGACGTCTCGGCCTGCACGCTCCGGAGCCCCGGCAACTTTGAATCGGTCAAGCCCGCGGAGCGCGACCCCGCACGCTGGGCGTCGGCGCGGTGCAACGACGGGACCCCGTTCGGGTTCCTGATCTCGCTGGCCCCGATGCCCAGCCACGACTGGGTAATTCAGCTCGAAGGCGGCGGGTACTGCGACGACGCCACGATGCGATGCGCGGAGCGCCAGGCGAGGCTGACCACCACCCTGGGCCTGCCGGACCGCGGCACGGGAACACTGGTCACGCCCGGTCTCTTCTCACGGGACGCCGCGCGCAACCCCTCCTTCTCCGGAGCGAACATCGTGCAAGCGCACTACTGCTCGAGCGACTTCTGGTCCCGCGCGACGACGGAGCTTCGCCCCTCGGCCGTCGCGGCAGGCGGCTGGTACTACTCCGGGCGGGCAAACGTACGCGCCCTGTTCGCGTTGCTCACGCAGCGCTACGGGCTCGACGACCAGGACCCCGCGCTGCGGGTGCTCTTCGGCGGAAACTCGGCCGGGGCCGTCGGAGCCCACATCAACAGCGCGTTCGTCGCGCAGACGCTGCCCCGCGCCCGAGCCGACGGGCGGCTCACGCTGCTGCTCGACGCGCCGTGGTTCCTCGACTGGGATGACCCGGCGAACCGGATCGTCAACGCGACCGTGCGCGACCGTGAGGTCTGGCGCACCACACTGGCGTACTGGGGCTCGGCCCTCGACCCGGAGTGCGTGGCGTCCGTGAGGGAACCGGTCGACTGCTTTTTCGGCAGGACGTGGTATCCGATCGTCTCGGCGCGCATGCGGACGTTCGTTCAGCAGAGCCAGCTGGACGAGGTCATCGCGCTCGCACTCCACCCGCATCTGGCGACGGACGCCGCTGGGGAGCGCGCCTGGCGTGCGCAGATGGCCGACGCGCTGGGGAGCGTCTCGCGGCTCTTCTCGGGCTCGACGTCCTACCATGTGCTCACCGTCACCGACCGCGGATGGGCGACGGGCCCCGCGGGCTCGACTCTTCAGGAAATGGTCTCGCGGTTCTTCAACGACGGGCCGCCGGAGCGCGTGACGTTTTGACACCGCGGTCCGCGTGCGCCCGCTCGCGGGGAGCGCCGATCCGCCTCGCGGTCACGCAACGTCACTTCGTTCCCGCGCGAGCCGCGGAAATGCTCGCTTCGCTCGCGAGTCCGCGTGTGGAGTACGGCGGTCGCGATGTCCCGCACGTTCATCCTAGGTTCCGTTCATACGTGCGCGGGCGCACAAGGGCGAAGGTCTGCCGGACGACGGGAGCGACGCGAGGAATGTGCCGAAGGTCGTCTCTCCGGAATTCGGCGTGAGAACGGTCGCCGGCGCCGTCATGATGCCGCCGGTCGAGCGACCCGGATAGATCCGACGCCGCTGCCCTGGCACGCCATTTTATTGCCGACCCCGACGATCGCCAGGTGTCGGCCCTCACGCTCCATCGTAATCCGTAGCAACGATGTACCGGACTGCGCCGTGATGTGACGAGCTGCGGCATCGGAGCATTCCGAGCATCCGTTGCCGGAAACTTTCTCGATCTGCGCCGACGGCGTCACGCTGGGTTCGCGACGGGCGCCGTGTCCGATCGCGGGTCGCAGAAAAGGAGAGGGCCCGTCGCGGTAGCCGCCGTGCGGGCCCGTGCTGGTGCAACGGGTACTTCGTTGGCCGGACACCAGCGAGGCGTACATTGGTACCCGCGAGTGGAGACGATCATGAGAAATCGCGGCGCGAAAGCTCATGCTCGCGCAACCCAGGCAGAATCGCGCGCAATCCAGCGGATCGAGGTTGGTGCAAAGACAGTGAGCGGGATTGCGCGAATTCGTGCGCGCACGAAGAGGGGGGGTTGGCGCGAAGGGTCGACGATGTTGCAATCATGGCGATGCGTCTGCTCGTGGTTCGGTCGATCGCGTTTCTCACGGTCACGTTGTTGCTCGGCGTCGCGCCCGATGCGCGCGCGCAAGCGCGCGGAGCACCGCCACCGACATCTGCCTCGAATGGAGCGTCATTGGAGCCACCACCGGGGCCGCTTTCCGCCCTCGCGCTGGGCGCACGGTACCGTCGACCGACGGGCATCGGTACGACGATGGACTCGGGCCTGTCTCGTCGCGACCCGCTCTTCGACACCTCGTCCGTCGCGTACCTGCCGGCGACTTCCGACGGAGTGCTCGACGTGCGCGCCGTGCGCACGCTCCTTCGCTCGACGCACAACGGCTTCATTGCTTGCTACGCGCGAGGTCGGCGTACGAACCGCATGATGGCCGGCCGCCTCGTACTCGAATGGACGGTTGTTCCCTCGGGTCGAGCCGTCGACGTCCACGCGACGGGCGTGCCCGCGATGATCTCGGCCGAAGTCGCGACTTGTTTCACGCGCCGAGTTGCGACGCTGATCTTCGCGGTCCGGCCCGCCACGCCGGTGCGCGTCACGCAGGCGTTCATTCTGCGCGCACTGAACTGACGCTCGCGACTCGTCAGCGCGCGATCGCGGCGTCAACTGTACTCGCGCAACACCGGCAGCGCACGGGCCGGCAGCGGTATCTTCACCCCGGTGGGACGCGGTCCGCGCGGCGTTACGGACAGAACGCGTCTGGATCCGACTGTCCGCTCGCGCGAGCGGTCAGCCCGAGGCTCGCAGCCTCCCCACGTCCTCACGCGTGAACACGCTCGCGTCGTCGTAGAAGTCGACGATGCCGGTGTCGAGGTCATGCATGCCACCGACGATTGCGACCTTCCCCTGCTCGACGAGCTGCTCGAGGATGAAGCTGCGCTCGACGACCGCACGCACCGAACGGAGCACGTTGATGCGGGCGACGCTCTCGACGAAGGGTTTGTTCTTCGCCGTGCGCTCGCTCGGCTCGAGGACCGTCCGCTCCTGATACACGGCGGGCTGCAGCTTGGCGAGGAGCTCGGTGAGGTTGCCCATCTCGACGTGGTCGCACGCACCCTTGATCGCGCCGCAGCTGCTGTGCCCGAGCACCACGAGCAGCTTGCTGCCCGCCACGTGGCACGCGAACTCCATGCTGCCGAGGATGTCGGTGTTGATGATGTTGCCCGCGATGCGGATTGAGAAGATGTCCCCGAGCCCCTGGTCGAAGATGAGCTCGGCGGACGTGCGGCTGTCGATGCACGAGAGCACGGTCGCGAACGGCCACTGACCGTCGCGCGTCTCGTTCGCCTGCCGGAGCAGGTCGCGGTTCGCCTTGAGGTTGTTGAGGAAGCGCGCGTTGCCCTCCTTGAGAAACTCGAGCGCTCGCTGCGGCGTGGTGCTGGCCTGGGTCTCTTTGGTGTGTGCCTGCATTGTGCGGGGCAGTGGGCACGATCTGTCTCTGGAAGGTCAAGCGCCATCCGTGGCGTCGGTCTTCGCCGACGTGGGCTCGCCCCGAGCATCGTGGACGCCACCCCTGCATGATGCCTATCCGCTGGCACCGGGCCCCCGGCGAGGATTCGTGTACGATCACGGGCGTTGCCAGTCGATCGATCGCGCGGGCTGTGGCGCGACACGCGCTCAGCGAAGTGTGGCTCGGGTTCGGGAAAGTCTGTACCGTCAGCGGTGGGCGCGATGGCGAAGGTGCCCATGATGGCGCGCCCAACGAACCCCGATCCTACGTCCTCGAGGCGAGTCTAGATCTCGACTCCCATGCACGCTGGTCGCCCCTACGCGCGCTTGTTCGCACTTTCGTTCGCGGCAACGACGCTCGTGGTCATTCCGGCCAACGCGCAGGATGCTGGCGCGACGATCGACGCGGTGTCCGAGCTCAGGCAGCGGTTGCAAGCGATGGAGTCGCGTGTGCAAGCGTTGGAGTCGCAACTCGCGCAGCGTGTTCCGCCCACCGCCGCACAGCGCAACGAGGGTCGGCCGACGTCCGAGGCGGCGCAGGGAACGACGCACGCGAGCACACCGGCGAATCTCACACTGTCCGGGTACGCCGAAGTGCTCTATCAGTGGAACTTCAACCAACCGAGCAACGGGATCACCAACTACCGCGGCTTCGACACCCGGCACAACTCGTTCACGATCTCGAACGTCGTTCTCGACGCGGCGGGAGCGCTCGGCCCCGTCGGCGCGAGGCTCGCGCTGCAGATCGGCAGCACGCCCGAGACGTACTACCTCGCCGAACCGGCGGCGGCGGGCGCGGCGGGCGCTGGCGCCAGCAATTTCAACGTGTGGAAGTTCCTTCAGCAGGCCAACGTGAGCGTTCGTGCCGCGGTGGGCCGAGGGTTGCGCTTCGAGGGCGGCATTTTCACCTCGCCGATCGGATGCGAAGGCTTCGCCGTTCACGACCAATGGAATTGGTCACGCTCCAACCTGTTTTTCGGACTTCCGTTCTATCACACGGGGGTGCGGATCTCGTATCCGCTGACCGACCGGTGGACCGTCTCGCTGGCCGGGTACAACGGCTGGAACAGCGTCGTGGACAACAACGTCGAGAAGTCCGTTGCCGTCGCGATCGACTATGTCGTCGCCGATCGCGTCACGTTCCACGCGCTGTATTTCGGCGGCGTCGAGCGCAACGTCGGTGCGCCGGAGCGTTTGAACGGCAACCTCCCGTGGCGTAGCTCGTTCGACACGTACGTCGCCGTGCACCCGACGTCGTGGCTGTCGCTGATCGCGCATGGGAACGTCGGGCTCGAGCCCAATGCGTTCGGCTTGTCCTGGTGGGCCACCGGTGCGCTCTACGCGCGTGTGCGTCCGGTGCGGTGGATGTACATCGCGGCCCGTGGCGACTTCTTCTACGAGGGCGTCCCGGGCGGAACGATCGGCACCGCGGTCGCGTCGTCGATCTTCTGGCCGTCGGCGTGGGTCGCCAGTCCGACGCTGACCGTCGACATTCGGCCGCACGACAACGTGTCGGTGCGTCTGGAGTATCGCCACGACCACGCGGCGGGACCCACCTACTTTCGCGGCACCGTCGCGAGCGCCCCGATGACGATGGCGTTCGTTCCAAACGCAGCGTCACAAGACACACTCACACTCGGGATGACGGCCTGGTTCTAGGGTAGTTCGCACGCAGGCCGCCGTCGTCACGGCCAACGTGCACGTCGTCGGGCGATGCGCAGCAGGATTGGCGTGTCGGGCAGGGCGGCCGGCGCGACCTCGGGCTCAGTGCGCCTGCGTACGCCGGGTTCAGCCCCTTTTTCGGTGCGCACGTTCCGTGGTACCGTGAGTCGATGGCTTGAGCGCGTCCGAAGTTGACACAGCGTTTCCATGCGAAGCGACGTTCGACATTCGCTCCCAAGACGATTTCCCTTCGACTACGCGCTTCCTATCCGCCGACTACCTATGCGCCTTTCCGCCTCCGCCATGGTCCGACGTTCACTGCTGTTCGTGCTCGTGTCGCTATGCCGGAGTGCCAACGCATCCCCGCCGGCTCGCGCAAGGCTCGACGGCGACGTCTCGGCCCAACGGTCGAACGCCTGCGTGGAGCACCGTTGTGCGTCGCGTTTCGCAGACCAACATCGCTGCCCGCCGGGCTCATGGCCGCACGCGCGATGCGAGCGCGGCCGCTGCGTGTTCGAAGGGTGCTCCTCGCCGATTCGTCGTCCAGACGACCGCGGCGACATCCCGACGCCGTGACGCGTAGGCGTTCTCGAAAGGATGATTCAGCGCGGCCCTTGCGCGATCACCTACGCGGCATCGATCACCGCGGAGGAAGCGGCGATGGCGCGGTCGACGCACCCACCGCCTCGTGGACTTGCCCGTGTTCGCGCACGGGCGTGATCGATTGTCCGTCGACGGCCTACGCGGATCCGTGCGCCGACGCCGTGGGTGCGACCATCGTGATCGAGCCGCCGTCGCCCGTGTGCCTGATGCGAGTGTGCATGTGGGCCACCGCGGCGCTACATCCCGGCGACCAGAGTGGGGGACAGACGGTCATCCATCGTGCCATCGCCGATCTGGCCGTACGCGTTGCTGCCCCAGCACCATACGGTGTGGTCCGACAGACTCGCGCAGGTGTGCGAGTAGCCGGCCGTGACGTGCGCAACGTTGCGCAACGTGGGAACCGGCACTGGAGCGCGACGCTCTCCGCCCATCGTGCCGTCACCGATCTGCCCGTCGGCGTTGGAGCCCCAACAGCGTACGGTGCCGTCGATCATCCGGGCGCACGTGTGCCGCTCGCCGCACGACACTTCCACTACGCCAGCAAGACCCGGCACGGTGGCCGGCGCGGGCCGCATCGTGTCCATGGTTCCGTCTCCCGTCTGACCAGCGTCGTTGTGGCCCCAGCACTGCACGGTGCCGTCGCGCAGTCGGGCGCACGCGTGGTAGGAGCCGACGGCGATTTGAGTCGCCGTGCGCACTCCCTGCACAGGGGCGGCTGCGATGATCTCGTCAAGCACGAAGCCAAGACCGAGCTGGCCGTACTCGTTCCTCCCCCAGCACAGCACGGTGCCGTCAGTCAGAAGCGCACACGTTTGCCGCGCGCCCGCTTCGACCTGCAGTGCATTGCGGACGCCGAGTACGACCACAGGCGTCGCGCGGGCGGCCACGACGGTGCCGTCGCCGAGTTGCCCGTCGAGATTCCGCCCCCAGCATCGCAGCGCTCCGTCGCCGAGCCGCGCACAACTGTGCGCCCAGTCGGCGGTGATCTGCGTGACGCCGGACAAGCCGGACACGACCGCGGGGTCGCGGACCGACTCGTCCATCGAACCGCTCCCGATCTGCCAACCGTCGTTACGACCCCAGCAACGAACGGTGCCGTCGAAGCGGAGACCACACGTGTGCCACGTTCCGCCCGTCAAGCTCGTCACCAGGGTCAGGCCAACCACCGTTCGCGGCGCGACACCCGTGAGGTGGCCCCAGCAGCGAACCGAACCGTCAATCCGCCTCGCGCAGGTGTGGTAGTAGCCCGCGGCGATTTCGACGGGAGTGATAGGCAGAACGATGTCGGGCGGAACGTCGCGCGGCGCATCGACAGGGACATCGGGCGGGACATCGAACGGAGTGTCCAGCGGCGAATCGGGCGGGGCGTCCGCGAGGACGTCCGTCGGCGTGTCGAACGTTGAGTCTCGTGACGCGTCCGCGTCCTGCGGGACGTCGAACGGCGGGACGTCGCGCTCGGCGACCTCGGGCCGCGAGTCAATCGAGTCAGATCGTACGTCGATGGCATCCCCGGCTGTCGGCGGACCGACCGACGAGGCGCATGCGCCGACCAACGCGCCAACGATCAGCACGTGGGCTGTCGTGAGCCCAGCCGGCGCACGGAGTACCATCCCAGCACCGTACCGCAGCCGCCGGGATCTCGCGAATCGGTTGGACGCAGCATCCGCAGCGCTCGTAGCGCCGCGCGCGGGAGTTGGACGTCGTCGAACCGTCGCGATTCGAAGCGATCGTCGTCGATGCGCGGGCGACGACCGGCCGCCGAGCGTGCGTCCTGTGCAAGCTCCGCGCACACGCGAGCGATCACATCGGCCAGCGCAGTGCCACGGTGAACGGCCCAGCCGCGCCGGCGGCGCCGTCCACGATCAGCACGTGCAGGCCGACGCCCGACGAAACCATCGACGTGACGGACGATTGCATCCCGCAGGCGTCGTCGTTGCAGTCGCTGCGCAACCCCGCGCCGTGGAGAACCTGGAGCACGGTGTCGAATGGCGCTCCAGCACCCCCGTCGCCTGCGCACGTACTCGCGACGAATGCACCGCCACGGTCCGCCGGGCACGTGGTCCAGACGTAGTAGCGGTCCGGCCCGTCGCCGCACGTTCCGGGCGTATTGGACGCGCCGGTCGTGTCGCCGACGAGGGTCGTGCGACTCGCATCGATCCGGGCCACGGGCGCATCGAGAACGGGGATGTGCTCGAAGTGCAGCGTGAGGCCGTAGTCGCGACCGTTCCAGCTGTCGGCGGCGATGACGTACCGGCCCGGGTCGAGTACCTCGACGATCTGTCCATCCGTCGTTCCGGTACCGCACCCGCTGTCTGCACAGCCGACAGGTCGCGAGCCGCAGGGCATGCGCGCGACGCCGATCGCGGCGCCCGTGTACGCCCAGACGATCTCGCGCCGCAGGAGTTCGAACGAGAAGAACACATCCTGATGCCCGTTGCAGCTCCCGGGATCGTCGGACGCGCCGGCCGTCACGACCGAAACCGTCGTGCTCGACGATGTCATCGGGATGGGCGTCGCCTGTTCGCAGTGGTCGTTCGGCGGCGCGCACGCCGTGTTGCGACACGGCGCGCCCGTGGGGCATTGCACGTTGCAACGTCCACAGTGACTCGGGTCGCTCGTCACGTCGACGCACCGATCGGCGCACAGCGTGCGCCCCGTGGGACAGCACGGACCGTCGCCGCAGGTCAGCGGCCCGCCCGCATCGAGTTCCGGAACGACGACGCTCGCGCTGCAAAACCCGTTGCCGTCGCATCGGGCCGATCCGCCGTCGGGGCTGCAGTCGCCGTCCGTGGCGCAACGAACACGGCAGCGCCCGTCGGGTGCGCACACGCTGCCCGCGGGGCAGTCGCTGTGGATCCCGCACATCGCCGGGCTGCCCGGCGACACACAGGTCCTGTGTCCGGCCGTCCCCGTTCCGGCGCAGCGCAACCCACCCGCGCAGTCGCGGTCCTCGCGGCACGCGACGCGGCACGCTCCCGACGCGCACACCAGCCCGTCCGCGCAGTCGCTGTTGTACGAGCACCGCTCCGCCGCACCCCCGCGGCGAGGCACGCACGCCGACAGCACCGCGAGCGCGACGAGACGGACGGTCGCCGGAGCGCGCACCGCCGCTGCGCTCGCTCGATGGTGCAGCGTCGAATCCCGGCTGGAGGCGTCGTACGCCGTCACGCGTTGCTTCCCCGTGCTGAAACAAATCCCATCCGCGCGAAGCAGTCTATGATGACCGGATTCTCGGCACCATCCGCTTCGTGATCTGAGAAGTTCTCGGGCACGCTCCGCCGAGAACTGCTCGACCACGTTTCTGATTCGGAACGAGGAACACGTCCGGCGTCTCGTTCTCGAACCTGTACGTGTCTACAACGACTGCCGCCCACATCAACCGTTGGCGCAGGGACAACCCGTCCCCGCGCTGCGTCCACCGCCGTACGTGCGATTGAAGCGGCCCGCCGTCCCACAGTCCCCCCGGCACGGGTTATGCTCATTGGCACGCGCAGCGCGGATGGGCCGGGGCCCGACGGTGGTGGAGCAATGAACTTCAGACGGTGCCGATGGTTGTCACTCTCGCTCCTGGCCGCCGTGCTCGCCGCGTGCGGCGCGGCCGTGATGCCCGGCGATGGATCACCCGACAGCCGGTCCGACGCGCAATCGGACGCGGGCGGCTGCGTTCTCTCGAACGGCGTCCTGTGCGCTTTCGGCGCGCGATGTCCCGCACCCGACGGGTGCAATTCCTGCGTGTGCCAGGCGAACGGCGCCGCGGCATGCACACTCCTCGCGTGTCTCGACGGTGGACCGCTGGACATCGTGTCGCCGCCCGACGCTTCGACCGATGTCTTGCTCCCGCGTTCGTGCAGTTCGTCGCGCGATTGCCCGATCAACTTCCTGTGCGACGGACCCGCCGGGTGCGGCGTGCCCTGGACCTGCGTTTCGGGCCGCGGGTGCACGGCCGACCTCGCGCCGTTCTGCGGCTGCGACGGAACTCAGTTCACGGCAAGCAGTTCGTGCCCTGGACGACCGTATCGTGCCCGCGGCGCGTGCGCGGACGCATCGGTGGATGTGGCCGCGGACACCGCCGACGCCGGTACCTGCGCCGCGATGGATGCTCGCGGCGAAGGACCCTGCCCCGCCATTCTCGGGTACGCGTGGAACGGCACGGCGTGCGCGGCCATCAACGGATGCTCGTGTGTGGGTCGTGACTGCGCTGCATCGTTTCGAACGGTCGACGCCTGCACGACGGTGTATGCAAGCTGCGTGACGGGGCCGCGAACGTGCGTGCTTCCCGGCGGCGCGTGCGGCGCGACAGCGTTCTGCCTCGGGCAGAATACGTGTCGCGTTCGCGTGGGCCTATGCGTGGCGTCGCGGCCGTGCACGGACGACCTTGTCCCGTACTGCGGCTGCGACGGCGTGACGTTCAATGACAGTTCGACCTGTCCGCAGCAGAACTACGTGTCCACGGGCCCGTGCACGAGGCCGGTCGACGCGGGAACGGTTGGCTGCACGACGACCGCAGACTGCCCACCGGGCAGCGTCTGCGAGGGGCTCGGCTGCGGGACCCCCGACGGAATGTGTGTGTCCCTGACACGACCGTGCCTCGCGGACATTGCGTCGTACTGCGGCTGCGACGGCCGAACGTTCACGTCTAGTTCATCGTGCGCGAACGCGCGCTACCGTCACCGCGGCGTCTGCCCATAGCACGCGGAGCTGCCGGACACGCATGGCGGCAGCCCCCGCAGTTCCGGCCGCCGTTCTGGAAGTCGAGGTCGTCGACGAGACGGTTCGACGTCGGTTGTGGACAGTCGGCCGGCCCCTGCGACGTGAACATGTGGGTCGGAACGTACGCGGCACTCTACAATGCCGCGTACGACGCCGTGATGGCGGAGCAACCGACCGCCAAGGTGCTCGCGGCGTTCGATCACCACTTCGGAACAGCGTTTGACACGCCTGCGGCGCCGTCAGCCGACGTCGGGTGGCGGCGACGGCCCTTCGACCACGTCGATGCTTGTACACGTCCAGCGCGCACGGCCGCGCGGGTCACGCCGGCACGAGCACGTGACGTTTTCGTACCCACACACGGCCGACGAAGGGGCGGTGCTCTGCCGCAACAGGATAATCCTTGACAGGGATCATCCTTGGCAAGGATCATATTGCTGTGGACCCCTTCGTCAACCGGCAGCTCGAGTTCGACCGACTCGACGCGCTCCTGAAGCGTCACGGGCCGCGTGGCGCCCTCGTGGTCGTGTATGGGAGGCGACGCGTCGGCAAGTCGCGGCTGCTGCGAGAGTGGGCGGGAAGGCACGGTGGGTTGCACTCCCAGGCAATCGAGGGCTCGTCGACGCTCCAACTGTCGGCGCTGTATGCCGACCTCGCGGCCGGGCTCGAACCGCGGATCGAGCCCCGCACGTGGGAAGATCTCTTCGCTCTGTTCGACGCGCAGAGGCACCGAACCGTCGTGTGCCTCGACGAGTTTCCCTACCTCGTCGCCGCCGACCCAACGCTGCCCAGCCGAATGCAGAAGTGGCTCGACCGCCGCGGGGCCAAGCCGCTGTTCCTGATCCTGTCTGGATCGAGCACACGAATGATGCACGGCGCGGTTCTCGCACCGTCCGCCCCCCTGTTCGGGCGGGCGGTGCAGACACTGCGCGTCGACTCGATGACCTACGGCGACTTCTGCCGCGCGCGCCACTTCCGCCCCGGTGACCCTGAGAGTTTCGTGCGTTTTTCGATGGTCGGCGGCGTTCCGAAGTACTGGGAGTTCTGCGACGAGGGCGACGATGCGATTGCGCTTGCCGACTCGCTGTTCTTCCGCGACGCGCCGTACATGGAGGGCGAACCGGGAAGGCTGCTCGCCGACGAGTCGCTCGTGGGCATCGGACCCATGAGCGTTCTCGAGGCCATCGGTCGAGGAGCCGAACGCCCGTCGGAAATCGCCGCACGCATGGGCGCACGACAGACGACGATGTCGAAAGTGCTCGCGCAACTCGTCGACGCCGGGATGCTCGTCCGCGACGTCCCGTTCGGAGAAAGCGTGCGGAACGCAAAGCGAACGCTGTATCGGATCGTCGATCCCGCGATCCGGTTCTGGTACCGCGTCGCGTCGCCGCATCGCACTCGATGGGCCGGCTACGCTCGTGCCCAGCGAACGGCGTTGCTTCGCGCGCACGCGGGTACGGTGTTCGAAGACGCGTGTCGTGCATTGCATATCGGTGCGCGGCGATACTGGGAATCCGATCTAGAGTTCGACGCCGTATGGAAAGACGAGGGCCGCGCGGGCGCGATGCACGTCATGGAATGCAAGCTGGCAATGCTCACGGCCGCCGAGCGCCGAGGCACCGAGGGCGAACTCGCGCAGAAGTGGAATCGCAGCCGCCTCGCGCGTGCCTACACCGCGCCGGTGTTCGAAGTGATCGACGGTCGCGCACTCGCGCGGTTGTGATGCCGGGGATGGAAACGCTCGTCGGCCCTTTCGTCACGCGTCCGCTCAGCGTGTCGCCGGCGGCCTCGCAGCCGTGATCAAGCGCCGATGCGCCGAACGCATGCATGCGTCCATGACAACGCCGAGCCCTGCGGTACGGGCCTTGGCCGCCGCGGCTTCGTGCAGGATGCCCTCCTGCATCCACACGGTGCGCGCACCGATCGCAATCGCGTCGTCGACGAGCATCGGGACTTCATCGGTCGGGCGGAACAGCAGCACCACGTCGGGCGCAGTCGAGAGCGATCGCAGGTTTGGCACCGTTGCAACACCGAGAACTTCCGTCGCGTTGGGGTTCACGGGAACGAGCGTGTATCCGGCGTTCTGAAGGTACGCGGGCACATCGTGCGCCGGACGGCCCGCTTGGCTCGAGATTCCGACGACGGCGATGGTCTTCGCCGACAGGAGAATCTGCCGCATCTCCTCGTCGCTCGCCCGCGTCGACGCCGTCGCGACCGCGCGTTGTTCCGCCGGCGCGTCGAGCACGACGGGGAGCCGCGTGATGAACGTAGTCTTGCCGGGCTCCGAGAGCACTTTGAGATCGCCGCGGTGCCGATGCACGACGATTCGCCACGAGATGTCGAGTCCGAGGCCCGTGCCCTTGCCCGGGGGCTTCGTCGTGAAAAACGCCTCGAAGATGCGCGGGAGCACATGCGCTGGAATGCCCGGCCCGTCGTCGGTGATCTCGACGACCACGAAGTCGCCGTCGCGACGCGTGCGAATCGCGACGTGTCCATTGCCGTCCAGAGCGTCGGCGGCGTTGTCGAGCAGGTTGGTCCACACCTGGTTCAGCTCGCTGCCGTAGGCTTCGATCTTCGGCAAATCCGTCGCGTAGTCCCGTCGCACTTCGATGCCCGCCTTGAACTTGTGGCGGAGCAACATCAGCGTGTCGTCGAGCCCCTGGTGCACGTCGACGGACTGGACCGGTGCGCGGTCCAGGTACGAGTACGACTTCAGTGACTTGATGATCTCCGAGATTCGCGTGGCCCCGTGCGAGATCTCTGCGAGTAGCGTCTGGACGCTGTACGTTGTCGCGACGCACGCGACCGCGACGCCGAGCCGCGCCGAGCCTACACTCGCGGCGAGCGCGCGAAGTGCATCGGGGTTGTAGTCCAAGTCGGCAAGTGTCGCCGCGTGCTCCCATCCATCGGCGACGCCGAGCTGCTCTAGCAACTCCTCGATTGCAGATGTTCGATCTGCGCGTTCGAGTGTCGACAGCGGTGACGGCCGCCCCGCGCGCTCGCTCGAGCGTTCGATCGCTGCGCGCATGGCACGTTGTTGCTCCCCGCCAAGCTCCAACGTTGCGAGCGCTACGTCTGCGCGACTCAGCGCCCCGAGCGCCTCGCGCAGCTGGTCCGCGCCGCGTTTGACCGCAGCCGCCGGGTTGTTCAACTCGTGCGCAACTCCTGCCGTCAGCGTGCCGAGCTGCGCCATCTTCTCGCTCTGTCGCAGCATCGAATCGGTCGCGCGCCATCGCGCGAGCACCGTGTGAAACATCGCCCGCGCGGCCGACGGGCTGGTCTTGACGAGTTCGTCGATGGTCTCTTTGCGAACGGCGACGAGCGTTGCATCCGTGCGGGCCCGCGCGCCCGCCATGCGAGGCGTGTCCTCCAGCAACGCGACTTCGCCAAAGATCTCCCCCGCGCCGCGAACGGCCAGCGACAGCTCGCGCCCTGCACTGTTCTTGACGATCTCGATCTGCCCATCGCGGATCACGTATGCGCGATCGCCCGGCGCGCCCTCGGCGAACACCCAGGCGCCGGCCGGCACGCGCACCGATTCGACGAGGTCGCAGAGGGTGGCGAGGTCCGAGTCCGAGAGATCGGCGAAAAGAGGCACGCTGCGCAGGAATTCGCCGATGGCCATGGCGTCGCTCGGTCACACCGTTCGCAGATACTGGTGCACCAGTTGCACCGCCACCGCGCCCTCGCCGACGGCGGCGGCGACACGTTTCGACGATCCTTGGCGCACGTCGCCCGCCGCGAAAATGCCTTCCACGTTCGTCTCGAGCAGCAGCGGATCGCGCGCAGCACGCCATCCCTTGGGGCGCTTCCCATCGAGTGCGAGATCGGGTCCCGTGCGCACGAATCCGCCCGGCCCGCGCTCGACGAGATCGGCGACGAGTTCCGTGCGCGGCGCCGAGCCGATGAACACGAACAGCGCGGCCGCAGGAACCTCGAGCGTCTCGGCCGTGCGCGTGTCCGCGAGCACGAGCGACTCGAGTCGATCGCTGCCTCTGGCTTCGACGATTCGTGTGTGCGGCCGCAACTCCACGTTCGGCAGCGCCGCGAGCTGCTCGATCAGGTACTGCGACATCGTTTCCTTCAGGCCAGGTCCGCGCACGAGAACCGTCACGTGCCGCGCGTACTGCGCGAAGAAGACGGCGCCCTGGCCCGCCGAGTTGCCCCCCCCGGCGACGAACACGTCCTGCCCGCGGTAGTGCGCGGCTTCCGTCAGCGCCGCGCCGTAGTACACGCCGCAGCCCGTCAGCGTGTCGGCCCCCGGCACATCGAGTCGCGTGACTTGCACGCCGGTCGCGAGCACGATCGCGTAGCAACCCACTTCGGTGCCGTTGCCAAGGGTCACGAACTTGTACGGCTTCTCGACACGGATCGCGACGACCTCTTGCGGTGTAAGCACTTCGGCGCCAAACCGCTGAACCTGGGCCGTCGCCCGCCGCGCAAGGTCCGCGCCGCTGAGTCCTGCTGGAAAGCCGAGATAGTTTTCGATGCGCGAACTCGTCCCGGCCTGGCCTCCCGTTGCATGTTGTTCGACCACGAGCGTTCGCAATCCCTCCGACGCGCCGTACACGCCGGCGGCGAGCCCCGCGGGTCCCGCGCCAATCACGACGAGGTCGTAGAACGGCAGCGACGCCTGCGTCTTCAATCCCACGCGATCCGCGAGTCGGAGCCGGTCGGGTGCGACCAGCACGGTTCCGTCGGGAAAGAACACCACCGGCAAGCGACGCTCACCGTCGGGCATCACCGCGTCGACGCGCGCGCGTGCCGTGGGATCCTGGTCGATGTCCTGCCAGAGGTACGGGATGCGATTGCGCGCGAGAAAGTCCTTCACTTCGTGACTCGCTGCGGACCACAGCGTGCCCGCCACCCGAATGCCGTCGTAGACCGACGGCGCGGTCGCGATCCAGTCGGTGAGCAAATCGTCGAGCACCGGGTACAGATTCTGTTCCGGCGGATCCCACGGTTTCATAAGGTAGTGATCCAAACCGACCTGATTGATGCTCGCGATCGCGGCGTCCGTGTCCGCGTACGCGGTAAGCAGCACCTTGCGCGCGTGCGGGTGCAGCTTGCGCGCCTCCGCGAGAAACTCCGTGCCGGTCATGTGGGGCATCCGCTGATCGGCCAGAAACAATGCGATGGGCGCATCCTGTCGAGCGAGTTCACGCGCGGCGTCCAGCGCTTCCAGCCCCGAACCGGCCTTCACGATTCGGTACTCGCCCTTGAAGTGCCGGCGCAGATCGCGCTCGATCGCGTTGAGCACTTGCGGCTCGTCGTCGACACTCAAGATCACTGGTTTGGTGGTCATGGCGGCTCAGCAGCGTCAGACGCTACGCCGAAAGCTGCGCGCGGGCATCCTCGACGAAGACGCTTCGAAGCTCGGGGTCGCCGATGAGAGCCGCGATCTCGTCGACCGCGGTGCGGGCCGCGTCGCGTCGCGCACGTGCCTCGTCGGTTCGGCCCAACCGGTCGAGGACGCTGGCGGCGGCTGCGCACGATTGCCACACGAGCGGCCGAAGCCGCAACGCGCGGGCGCCGGCCTCTGCGCGGGCGAGCGTGGTCAGCGCCGGTTCTCCCTCGCCGGTGGCCGCAAGCACGCGCCCGTGGGCGTACGCTACGAGCGGGTCCCAGTGGCGCGTCCGCTTCTCGCGCGAATACTCGACCGCGGCTTCGACGCTGCGCAAGGCGGCTTCCGAGTTTCCGCGCGCGAGTTCGTTGAGCCCGCGACCCGCGAGGAGTGCCGCGCGAACCAAGAGCATCGGCGGACTCGGCTCCCCGCGACCGCGCCGAAAATACTCTCCCGCGTGGTCGTGCGCGCCGATCGTGAGCGCGCAGAAGCCGAGTTCGAGCAAGCCCGACGCCGCGTCGTACAGGGCGATTCCTCCGCCGAGAATCATCTCCGCGGCCTTCATGTGAAGCTTCACCGCCGCTGGGATGTTCTGGCGACTCAACTGGAGCTGAATCGTCCCGAGCTTGCACATCCCCGTGGTCACGAAGAACGCCATGCCCGACTTCGAGCCCAGGTCGACCGCGCGTTCGCTCCAGCGCTGCGCTCGTTCGTACTCGCCGCGCCACAGCGCGATCTGCCCAAGGGTCGTCGCGCCTTCGCACTCGGCAAACATCTCCCCGATCGTCTCGGCGAGCTTCACACCCGCCTCCGCATCGCTCCACGCGCGGTCGAGGTCACCCTCGGAAAGCCAGTGGTACGGAATCGCGTGGCTCATCAGCTGCGCGAGGAACTGCTTGTTTCCGTGCTTCTCGGCCAGCGCCCGCGTCTCCTCGATCGTCTTCCACGCGGCGTCGAATTCGAGCATCGACGTTCGCATGTTGCAGATGTGCGTCAGACCGAAGAGCTGGATGTCCGGCACATTGACCTCGCGCCCGATGCGCTCAGCCTCCGCGAGATGCACGACGGCGCCCTCGAAGTCGGCACTGGCCGAGCACATCGCGCACTGGACCAAGCTGCCTTCGGACAGGCCGATGAGATCGCCGGCGTCGCGAGCCAACCTCGCCGCCTCTCGGACTCGCTCGCCGGCCAGATCGAGCCGGCCGATCGCTAGCGCGTACATCCGCGCCAGCTTGTTGAGCGCGCTGATCTGCATTCCCAGATCGCCCTTCTCGCGACCCACGGCGAGCATCCGGTCGTAGACTTCCATCCCGCGCATGTCCATCGAGAGCATCAGCGCACTCGCGAGTCCCTCGTACGCGCGCTTCGCGAGTTTCGGTTCGAAATGTCCCGCGAGGATCTCCAACGCCTTCTCGAACTGTTGGATGGCGTCACGACTCGCGTAGGCATTCGCGGCACGCTCGGCCGCGTCGACGAGGTGCGGCAGCGCGCGCATGGGTTCGTGCGCCTCGAGAAAGTGCCTTGCGATTTCCGCGGGCCGATTCGCATCGAGCGTCTCCAGCGTCTCGCCGACCGTTCGATGGAGCGCACGCCGACGCTTCAGCAACAATGACCCGTACGCGGCGTCCTGCGTCAGGCCGTGCTTGAACCACCAAACGTGGCGCGGAAGTCGACTCTTCTCCCGAATCAATCCACGGCGAACCAGATCTCCGAGCGCAACATCGAGCGCTTCGGCGGGTTCGCCTGCCTGATGCACGGCGGACAACGTGTCTCGGTCGAACTCGCGCCCGATGACCGATGCCGTCTGAAGCACGGATCGAGCGGAGTCGCTCAGCGCATCGAGACGGGCCGTGAGCACGCCGGCCAGCGTGTCTGGAATCGCGATGGTCGAGATGTCCCGCGTAGCGCGCCAGTGTTCACCGTCGCGCACCACGGCCTTGGTGTCGAGCAGCGACCGGATCACCTCTTCCACGAAGAACGGGTTGCCCTCGGCCTTCGCAAGGATCAGCGCCCGCACGCTCGCGGGCAGGTCTTCGATGTGCAGCAGGTTTTCGACGAGCTGCCTGGACTGGCCTTCGTCGAGCGGCTTTAGCGTTACGCTCGTATGTCGGTGCGGGAAGTCGCGGCCAGCCGTCTCGTGCACACGCCAGGACGGTTCCTGGTGCTGGGGGCGCGAGAGTGCGACGATCGCAACGCTCGCTCGCTCGGTGAGCGCGAGCAGTTGTTGCAGTAGCTCGAGGGACGTCGCGTCGGCCCAATGCAGATCCTCGAACACGAGCACGAGCGGACACCGACGGGCCAGCGATTCGACCCATACTTCGATGGCCTGAAAGACCCGGCCGCGGATCAAAGGCGGCTCCAGGTACACGATTCGCTCGCGGTCCGTGCCCTGCGTCGCGATGCCCATCACATTGGCAAGAAATGGCGCAACGTCGGGCGTTCGATCGATGCCAACGACGCCCTCGACGCGATGTCGCAGTGCCGCGTATCGGGCTTCGTCGGATTGGTCCGCGGGAATGTCAGCCCAGTGCGACAGAAGGTCTACGACCGGCGCATACGGCGTCGAACTCTCGTACGACAACGATCGACCCTCGAGCCAGCGGACGACCGACGCACCGTCGGCACACGTTCCCGAAGAATCCGACGTCGCGATCGAGCCCGAGGCCTCGAGCGCCTCGCGCAGCTCCGTGACCAGACGTGACTTGCCAAGCCCCGCTTCGCCGAGCACCGACACCACCTGCCCGTTCCCGCGTCGAACTTCCTCGATCGCCGCGCGCAGTTGCGCCAACTCGGCATCGCGTCCAACGAGCGACGACGAGAGGCCCGCCACGCCACGAAGGCTTCCGGGTTGGGCCTTGGTCCCCAGCACGCGATACGCGGTCATCGGCTCGCTGCGCCCTTTGACTTCCAAACCCTCGATGGTCTCGAAGTCGAACAGCGGCGCCACGAGCTTGTGCGTCGCGGGCGCGATCTGCACCGTGCCGGGAATCGCCGTCTGCTCCATGCGGGCAGCGAGATTCACCGCGTCGCCCATCGCGGTGTACTCGACGCGAAGGTCGGTGCCGACCTCGCCGACCACGACCATTCCCGTATTGATCCCCACGCGAACGTCGAAATCCACCCCCCACTTCGCCCGCACGTCGGCTCGATGGCCGCGGATGCCCGCAACAATGTCCAGCCCGGCGCGGATCGCGCGTTGCGGATCGTCCTCGTGTCCGAGCGGAGCGCCGAAAAACGCGAGGATTGCGTCGCCCATCAATCGTGCCAGCGTGCCTTCGTAGCGGTAGATCGGTCGAATCAGGTGCTCGAACGCGCCGTTCATGATCTCGGCCCAGTCCTCGGGGTCGAGCTTCTCTGCCGCGGCGGTCGAACCCTTGACGTCGCAGAATAGAATCGTGACGACCCGTCGCTCGCCTAGTCCACCCGGGGCTCCACGCGCGGCCTCGAGCTTGCGAAGCAACTGCTTCGGGATGTACTGCTCCAGTCGCGCCTGCGCCGACTCGCTCGCAGACGCGTCGACGGGCTGCCCGCACTTCGAGCAGAACGCTGCGCCGTCGGCCAGGGGCGCGCTGCACTTCGAACAGCTCGCGCCGAACTTCGCGCCACAGCGCATGCAGAATTGCGCCCCCGCTGCGTTGAGAGTCTGACACTTCGGGCAGTTCACCGGCACCTCATCGCGAGGCTTGGCAGTCTACGCGGGTTACGAACACTGTGGGTCGATTTCCGTCGCGGGTCGCCCGGCAAGCACCGTCGGATCGAACAGATCCTTCGCGCGGTCACATCGTCGCGCCATGGCCAGGAGCGGCACGCGCAGGAGTAGCGTTGCGCCTCCGATCACCCACGCGTCGGCGATCGTGCGCGTCCGGGCGAGCCAGCCGAGTCCGGTCTGGCCAACGCCGCCGCCGAGGTCACCGAACAGCGAGTCGAGAGACACGATGGTCGCGCGCTGCTCGGACGGGATGTGTGCGTTGAGCAAGCCCTGCTTGACCGGACCCATCATCCCGGAGCCGAGCGCCCAGAAAAGATACAGCCCAACGGCGACGTAGAAGTTCCGCGTCAGCCCGCACGCGATCACGGCCGCGCCCTGCAGCACGACGGAGAGCATCATCACGCCCGTTCGCGTGCGGAGGACCTTCGACAGGTGCGGCAGAAGGAGATTCCCAGCGATTCCCGCAAGTGCAACGAGCGCGGCGATCAGCCCCGTGACCCAGACGAGATCGCGACGAAGCAGGTCCAGAAAGTACCGCTGCCAACTGTAGAATCCGAACATGCTGAAGGTCGCACTCACCAGCGTCACCAGCATGAGCGGCCGCACGACGTTGTGCGCGACGCCGAAGCGAACGCCCGCAACGAGAATCCGCTTCATCTCGCCCGGCAGTTCCCCGATCGCCAGTGACCGCCGGGAAAACCCGCGCTCGGGCATCGCAAACCACGCCATCGCGATCACGGGGACCACCAGCACGGCCCGCGCGACGTAGGGGACGTACAAGTGAATCTGCCCGAGGAGTCCGCCGCCGATCGTACCGACGAGCATCGCCACGCCCGAGACGGCCTGCATCCTCGCGAACACCGGATCGAGCGGACCCTCGAAGCCGACGTGTTTCAATTCGTCAACGACCCATGCGTCGACCGCGCCGGTGTAGAACGTGAACCCGAGTCCGAGCATCACGGATACGCCGACAAACGGCCAGAAGCCGAGATGGAGCCACGCAATCGCGAGGTAGCCGAGCGTCGACAGCAGAACCGTCCAAAGACACAACAGAAACGACGCGCGACGGCCGATCGTGTCGGCAACGACGCCAGTCGGGATCTCGAAGACGAACTGCCCGTAGCTGAACGCGGCGTTGACCATCATCACGTGGAAGAAATCCAAGCCCGATCGCAGCAGAAACAGCGTGTTGACGCCCCAGATCAGCGAAAGCGCGGCATTGAAGAACCCCGTGACCCGGTAGTACGTGCCGACGATCGCGCGGGCCTCGGCGCTGGCGGGCTGCGTGGACACGACCGACGAACGATACAACGACGTGCGCCGAGATTGACATCGCGCGTGCTTCCGTGGCCCGCGTGTCGTCTCGGCGGCGATGCGCTACCCTTCGGTCTCGGTCGGAGGTGGTGAATGTCCCGGCTTCCACGTTGCAGGCGGCGCACGGCATCGCTCGCGTCGATCGTTGCCGCAGTTGCGATGACGCTCGGAGCCGTCGGCAACGCCGGCGCCGCGACGCTTCTCAACGGACTCGGCGGTCCTGCCGGCTACGGCCCCAACAATCTACCGGGGAACGACGATGGATCGACTGGCGTCATCGACATTTCCGCGGCGTTCCCGGAGGGGCTGCACTTCTACGCCGCAACGTACCGAAGCCTGTTCGTGAACAACAACGGCAACATCACGTTTGGTGCGGCCCTCGGAGCGTACACGCCGAATCCATTTCCGATCGCGAGCCAACCGATGATCGCTCCGTGGTGGGGCGACGTGGACACGCGCGGCGGCGGAGTGCCCGATCGCAACGGTGTGTACTGGAGTGTCACGCCAGGCCGGTTCGTGGCCACGTGGCACAACGTTGGGTACTTCGCGTCGCACGACGACCTGCTGAACGACTTCCAGCTGATCTTGACCGCGGGCGGCCCGGGCATCGGGGATTTCGACGTCGAGTTTCGCTATCACGAGTGTCGCTGGACCACCGGCGACGCGAGTGGCGGCATGGGCGGTTTCGGTGGCACGCCGGCGCAGGCCGGCTTCGATGCGGGCAATCTGCGGGACTTCGTAACGCTTCCCGGATCGCGCTCGATGGCCGTGCTCGCGTTGTGTTCGACGTCGAACGTCGCGATGCCGGGCGTCTGGAGGTACAGCATCCGCGGCGGCGCCGTGCGATGTCCGGGGCAGGGGTCGATGTGCACAACGGGACGCCCCGGCGCGTGCGGGCCGGGCACCATCATGTGTCGCGGGACCGAGGGTGTCTGTGTGGGGCCGGAGCCGGCGCCCGAACGGTGCGACGGCATCGACAACGACTGCAGCGGCGCGACGGACGAGGGCCTGGGTTCCACCTCGTGCGGTCGCGGGGCGTGCGCGGTCACCGTCGCCAACTGCGTCGGGGGGCGTGTGCAGATGTGCACGCCGGGCGTGCCACGTCCCGAGAGTTGCAACGGGATCGACGACGACTGCAACGGTGTCGTCGACGACGCACCGCCGGCGACGTGCGGAAGCGGCGCGTGTCGCGTCGCGCAACCTGCGTGTGAGAGTGGGCGTCCGCGGGTGTGTGTCCCAGGATCGCCGTCGCCCGAGGTGTGCAACGGCATCGACGACGACTGCAACGGGGCCATCGACGAGGGATTGGACGCATGCATGGCCGTGCCGCCCGACGCGCCGCCAGAAGCCGGGCCCGATGCGGCAGTTGTCGATGGGTCGGCCGACGTGCCTCCCGGCGAGTGCGAGGGGTGGCGGTGTCGTCCGGACTTGTTGCTGCAAGGCCGGGCGGGGCCGCTCGGGTGTCAGTGCAGCGCGCCCGGTGCGCCGAACCCGCGTTCGAGCGCGGGCCTCTCGTTCGTGTTCGCGATCGTCGTGGCGTTCGCGCGACGCACCCGCAGACAGCAGCGCGATCGCCGTCTGCGGTGAAACTCGGGCGCGCTACGACTTCTTCTGGAACAACACGACGCGGTACGAGTCGGTTCCGTCGGTCATGTTGGCGTACAGATTCGTGCCGGGATTGCGATAGAAATTTTCCATCGCGAGCCGTGCCTCGAGTCGCTTTTTGGCGCCGAACACCGGGATCTTGAACCCCACGAATCGGTCGAGACACGCGTCGACGTACGCATCCACGCGCCCCGCGTCGAGGTCGCGTGCGCGGACGGCTTCTTTCGTCACGTCGCGCTGCTCGACGAGTTTCATTCCGATCGACTCGAGGTAGTCGAAACACGGCTGCCAGGTCGCGTCGGGGATCGCATTGCCCCACACGAGGAAGCCTCCGGGCTTCAGCATGCGGTGCGCCGTTCGGAAGAACCGCTTGTCTTCGTCCGTCGCGCGCCCGGTTTGCTCGGTGACGTGCGTCTCGCACACCGCGACGAAATCCGCCGTGCCCTCGCGCGATGCGAGCTGCGTCGCGTCCGCGTGGGTTGCCACGAGGCGTCCTCCGAGCGTCGGCACGAACTTCCGTCGACCCGTTTCGATCGCGGCGTGCTGCATGTCGACCGCTTCGTACGTGCTCTTGGGCAAGACGTGGTGGCAGACGTGGTGAGCGCCCGCGCCCGTGCCGCATCCCATCTCGATGATGTGAACTTGTCCGTCGTGCGCGCGAACGTATTCTTTGACTGCGGGGAAATCGTAGAGACCCGTGTACGCGTTCTTTCCGAATCGCTGCGGATCCGTCGTCTTGGTCGGGCTTGGGCCCCACTTGTCCGGCCACGCATAGCCCCACGTGTTGAACGTGAGTTCGTACGGCTCGCCGGTCTCGCTGCGAACGGTTCCCATCGAGCGATAGAGCGAATAGAGAAGCGAATAGACCGACTGCTTGCTGTAGTCGCCTTCGACCACGTCTCCGTTGGCAGTCGAGATCTTTGCCTTGCGCTCGAATGGGGTGGCGAGCACCCAAGCCCCGAGGATGAGTTGGAGCTTGGTCGTCGAGTAGGCTGACTTCTCGTTCAGCGCCGTGAACACGTCCATTCGTGTCTCCTGTGAGTGAAATCGTTGCCAACGATCGCAGTCGGTGACCGCTGAGCCCCAGTGCGGAAGCGCAACCCGGGAGTGAAATCGTGGCGGGGGAGCGGCATCATGCAACAAATCGCCCCGGCTGGGGCCGCAATTCGGCAGGCGGCCCGATTCCGTTGAAGGTAGTCTCGGATCGATGCTCGAGGCGACTGTCGAAATTGCGTCCGACCGCGCCGCGGACCGGTGCGCGCGCTTCGCCGGAATTGCAGTTCTTCTGAGTTGTTGGAAGCGCACGGCGCTTCGCGGCAGTTCGCGATGACCCCGGCGATCACGGTTCTCACTCCGACACTCAATGCCGCGCGTTTTCTGGACGCCATGCTTCGGTCCGTGCGCGATCAATCTTTGCCGATCGAGCAGATCGAGCACATCGTCGTCGACGCCGGCTCGCGGGATCGCACGCTGGAGGTCATTCGGACGGTGTCTCCCGGAGTGCGGGTCATCGTCGAGCCGGGCTGTACGATCTACGAGGCGATGAACATCGGCCTGGCGGCTGCGCGCGGAGACTGCGTGGGCTGGCTAAACGCCGACGACCTCTGGCGGCCTCACGCGCTCGAGGACGTCGTTCGCACGCTGGCGTCGGAGCGCGACGCGGACTTGATCGTCGGGCACTACGACATGTTCGACGGGACGACCCGCTGGAGCTACCGCACGAACGCGGACGTGCTGGACCGCGTGCGCACTGGGCGGATGGCACGCTGGTTCGACATCTGGGTCAATCCGCTCGCGGCGTTCTTCCGTACGCGAACGCTTCGCGCACTCGGCGGCTACGACGTGCGCTTTCGGCTCGTGGCCGATTGGGATCTGTGGTTCCGCGCCGCAGCAAACCCGGCGCCGCTGCGGGTGGCGCACACGGGGACTCGGCTCGGCAGTTTTCGTGTTCATCCACAGTCGCTCAGCGCTGGGACGCGATTCGATCGCCTGCTCGAGGAAAAGCGAGAGGTGATGACGCGCTGGGTGGGCGATGACTCTGCGCCGGACGGTGTTCGGCGATGTGCCCGCCGGATGTTTCGACACGACACTCTCGCGCTATGGGCCTGGCGCGCTCGAACGGCCAGGCGTGGCGCGCGCCTAGACGGCAGCGCGAGGTGCGCGCGCGAGATTCGTGACGTCGGCGAGGGACTGGCGGCGGACCTCGCGACGGGCGCTGGCGTCGCGATTCACGAAGTAACTCAGTCGCTGCCGTGGGTCGGCAAGGCCGTGCGAGCGGCGTGGGCTGCGACCGGCGGGCCGACGGTGGCCCCGGACGGATAATTGCCGAACGCGACGGGGATGCGCCCCCGCGCTGCCGCGCGCGTCGGCGGGCGCTCGAGGATCTCGCTGCCTTCGCCGATCCACGCATTGCGACCCCGCCAGTGCACCTGACGAGTGAACAGCGTGCGAATGTGCAGCGCGGCCATGGCGAACGGTCGAAGCAGCACCACCGGAAAAAGCACGAACGGGACCGTGCGACCGCGCAGACGTCGCGTGATCCAGCCGTCGCCCGCGAGTTGCGCGAACGCCGCGAGCGCCAGCACACCGGCAGTCGCGCGGGTCGGACCGAACGCGAAGCACAGCGCAGCGACGGCGATCGGCGCGCACAAGACTTCGGACGCCAGCGACGCGGGCACGAGCGCGAATCGGATCTGGGACCACCGGCTGTGCCGCGCGACGAACGAGCGAATGCTGCCATGGGCGTTGGGGCAGCGGACGACGTCTGGCGCAATCGCGACCGTCATCCCGAGCGCTCGTACGGCGCGGACGATGACCGTGTCGTCGGCGAAGTGACGGCCCATCGGCGCCCACCCACCGGCGCGAACCAGCGTCCGACGCCGCATCAAGAGTGACTTTCCCGCACCAGCGAACGATCCCGTGAGGGCGTGCGTTGCGACGGCGCCGAACGTTACCCATGTGTTGGCCGCGAGGTTGTCGAGCGCCGCGCCCCAGGTGCGTTCGTCCTCGCCCGCCGTGATCGCAGCGACGATGCCTACGCCCGGCCGATCCAAGAGTTCCAGCATCGCTCGAAGCGACTCGGGCGCCACGTGCGTGTTGCTGTCGCTCAACCACACGATGTCATGACGTGCGTGCAACTCCAACCCGGCAAGGGTATTGATCTTGGGGCTCGCGTGGACCGTCGCGTCGACACAGACGAGCGATGCGTCGCGCTCGGGGTATCGCGCGATCACCCGCCGGATGACTCCCGCCGCCGGGTCCGAAAGCGAGTGCACGCCGAGCAGTATCTGCAGCGTCGGGTGCTCGAGGGCGAAGTATGACTCCAGGCACGATTCCAGTGCTTCGTCCGCGCCCGCGCAACTCTTCAAGAGCGTCACGCCCAGCGTGCTTGGGGGCGGTGGCATCGCGGGGCGGTTCACCGATGACGCGAACGGCCGAAGCGGTCTCATGCCGCGCGCGAACAGCACGCACATCGTCGCATACGCGGCGAGCGAAATCAGGGGAAGTGACAGCAAGACGATTGGAAGCATCACACGGCCACGGCAGAAGGACTCCCCACCGACGCCGAGCGCTTCGGTACTACAGATTGGCCCAACCGCCAACGCCTCGACAGAACATCACTCCATCGTTCAAGTAGATCGCGGTCTTGTTACAGACGATTGGGCGCAAGCGCGACACCGCGATACGCGGTATTCGCCGCGGCGGTCGCGAGTGTGGCCGAGGCGCTCGCGGCGCCGGTGTCAGTCACGGAAACGAGGCGTCCGTCGGTCGTCGTGGCGTACAGCGTGATCGGATCCGCCGTCGACGGTGTCGACACGCCGCGCGCACCGGCGGTACCGCCCACGCCGAGTGTGTATTCCAGCGTCCACGTCGCGCCCGAGAGCACCCAGCGCTGGATTCCGCCGGTGGGTCCCGCCCGATCATCCGCGACGTAGATGCGATCGGGGCCCGGCGTCCCGTTGAGATCGAGCACTTCGAATCCGTTCGGGCTTGGACCGGAGGCGGTTGGAAATCCGCTGAGAAGCGTCACGGTCTGGCCGGACGTGATCGGCAGGCCGGTCCCTACGGTCGCGACGCCTTGGTTCGTGCCCGCGGCTCCGGTCGCATACAGCTGACCGGAAGCGACGCCGACCCAGCGCGTGTTGGTCGTCGTCGTGGAGAGCTGCACGGCGGCCGTTGCGCCGAGCGTCGCAAACGACACGCCCGCGCCGGCGCCCGAGGCCCACAGCTGCGTGCCGTTCGTGCTCGTCGCGCAGCGAACGCCGTTCGAAGAGTACAGTCCGCCGAGCACGGTCGACGTATCCACTGCGGCGAGAACGTTCATCCGCGCGATCACGCGCGCTGCTGCGGTCGCCGTCGTCGAGGAGATTGCCGCGAGTCCTGCGTTCGCGTCGTAGCCGGCCAGCGTGACGTACCGACCGTCGGCCGACAGCGAAATGCCGCCCTCGGACGTCGCGGTGCCCGAGAGCACAAGCCGTCGTTGCGGTCCCGAGACCGCCGTGCGCAACGGCACGCTCGAGCCAATGGGACTGCCGGTGAGCGAGAAGCGATCCAGGAACACCGCCGTCGCGGCGCTGGTGAGTGCTGCAGTTCCCGCGCCGACGCGCACCACGATCAGAGCGTCTTGGCAGCGGCCCGTCACACACGATCCCGTCAGGCAGTCGGACCCCGACGTGCAGGTTCGCCCGACCGCGCACGGCGCGCAGCTCACGCCGCCACAGTCCACGTCGGTTTCGCCGGCTCCCATCGTCGAGTCGGCGCACGTTGCGGGTCGACAGACGTGGAGCGCGCAGACGCCACTCGCGCAGTTCGCCGCGACGTTGCACTCGACGCAGTGCCGTTCGCCGTCGCACACGGTGCCGCCCATCGTGCAGGAAACGCCGAGCGCCGTGATCGGATTGCTTGCCACGCCGGCCGTGCACACGTCGCCCGTGCATTGGTTGCCATCGACTGGAACGTCGGTGTTCTCCGCGACGGTTCGCACGGCGCCCGCGCCGTCACACTCGCTGGCCTGACAGTCGCCCGCGGTCTGCATCGACAGTCGAGTTCCGGCGGCGGTGAGCATCACTCCGCACGCGCCCGCGGCGCACGTTCTCGCGCTGCACTCGGTGTCCATTCCCGGACAGTCGGTGGGCAGCGCGCAGCCGCCGGTTTCCGCGTCGACGGCGTCCACGGCGGTGTCGACGGGTGCATCGACAGGTCCGTCGAGGAGTGCGTCGAGCGGCGCGTCCGCAGGTGTGTCGACGGGTGCATCGACGACGGCATCGACCGGCGCGTCGGCGGACGAATCGACGGGCGCGACGGTGTCGTCGTCAATGGCATCGGATGCAACTTCTGCGCTGTCCGCAGCGTCGACCGCATCGGGCGCGTCTGCGGTGTCCATCGCTCCGTCGATCACGTCGTCGGCATCCGGGACTACGTCGACGGACGGTTCGACGGCGATGTCCGTGGCGTCTGTCGACGTGTCGATCGGAACGTCGGCGCGAACGTCGGCAGCCACGTCGGACGCCGCAGTCTCGCCGCGAGCGTCGAGCCGCGCAGGGTCGAAGCGAGCGATCAGTTGGCATCCGCTGGCGGCGAGTGCGAACGCCCCGAGAACTGTCGCGAGGGCGGGGCGTTGAAGCGCTGCGCGCCGAGTTCGATCCGTGGAGGGCCGCATGCGCGCGATGCTCTCACAGGTTCGCGTCCGGCGCATCCGAGAGAGTCTACGGCACTGCGGGTGCCGGATCGCGCCATAGCGTGAGATCTGCGTGGCGACTGCCGCGGGCCACGACGAGGTGCTGAACACCCTGCACGTCGCGACGGTAACCGCGCGAAATGTACCGCGCGAGGTCGGAGATTTCCATCGTCTGGTCGCGACCGGTCGGCGCTTCGCGGAAGGCGCGGATCAATTCGTAATCGAGCCAACCGCCGGAGCGAACGGACGGCGCGACGTACGACGTCTCGTTGGCGCGCGACGAGAACAGGCCGACGCGGTTGGGTCGACGGTGGACGACGGATTCGAAGCTCCCGGCGTGGCATGAGTCGAGTGCGATCAGTTGCCGCGCGGGCGAGGCATCGAGGATCGCACTGAGGTCCTCGGCGCGCATGCCGCCGTCGTAGAGCGCCATCGAGCCGACGCCGCCGTGGCCACCAAAGAAAAACACGAGTGTGTCGCTCGGGCGGAGTTGCTGCACCGTCGAGATCAGTGCGCGGCGGACGTTTTCGATCGTCGCGTCGGCGTCGCCCAGGAGCGTAATGTCTTCGCGGCGCGCGACACCGCGCGATTCGAGCGCGGCCGCGAGGGCGCGGATGTCGTCGACGACGTACTCGAGCGAGGCGCCGTCTGCGTAGTGGTCCAGGCCGACGAGCACGGCGACGACGCGGGCCGGCGGCGCAGCGACGCTGTTGGGTGCCGTCGCGCCGGTGACGCGCGCGGCGGACGGCGGCGGAACGGGAAGCTCGCGCGGGCGCTGGAGCGCGGCGATCGCAGGATCGATGCGGCGGGAGAGTGTGAGCGCGAAGTCGCCGGTCGCACCGGGGGTCGTCGAGGCAACGTCGAGTACGTACCGACCGCTGGACGTCGCGGCGAGGCGCAGGCGCTCCTGGCCGGCGGTCGATGGCGCGGCGTCGTTCTCGACGACGAAACCCGTCGGGCCGACGATCCGGATGCGGGGCGAGAACTGTGTCGCGGCGACTTGAACGTCCAGTTCGTCGCCCGCGTCGAGCGAGATAGCCCGTGTCGCGTGGTGGCGGCCGTCGGCGTCGAGCGGGTCGCTCGACGAGAGGGTGCCCATGAGGGTGCGCGCGGGGAGGCCCTGGGCGTGGGCGGACCCGACCGGCGAGAGCAGCAGCATCACGCCAGCCACGAACACGAACGTGGCCGATGTGCCGGGACGAGAGGTCATGGGGAGACGGATCAGCAAGGACCGTTCCGCGCCGGCCCGGGCAGCGCGAGGCGTACGACGCTTCGGAGATCACTGCAACCGCGCGCAGTTCAAGGTATTTCTGTTCGCCAAGGACCCCTGTGACCCGGCGTTCGCGGTCGGGCGTTCGCACGCGCACTGGAACCCCAGTTCACGCTCCGTGCGGGGAGGTTGTGCGATCGACTCGACCAAAAGTTAAAAAGTTAAAAAGTTAAGTCCCGGACGTCCGGGGGCCGGAGATCTCCACGACCGTGATTTCCGCTCGCGTTCCGAGGCGCATCGGCGGCCCCCAGTAGCCCGTGCCACTGCTGACGTAGATCCACGTGTCGCCATGGCGGTGGAGCCCGGCGATGTACGGTTGATCCAGTTTTGCGAGCCATCGCAGCGGCCACATTTGCCCACCGTGCGTGTGTCCCGAGAGCTGCAGGTCCACTCCGTGCGCCGCAGCGGAGTCGATCGTCTTGGGCTGGTGCGCGAGCAAGACCACGGCGCGGGTTGGGTTGCGGTCGCGCATTGCACTTGCGACGTTCGTGCCGTGACCCGGCTCGCCGGAAGTTCGGGCACTCTCGTCGTCGACGCCCGCGAGATCGAATCCGTGCTCGCCGCCGATGGACAGACGTTCGTTCCGCAGCACTCGGATTCCCAGCGTCGGGAGGTAGCGTACCCACGGTTCCGCGAGGGAGAGGTACTCGTGGTTGCCGGTCACGAAGAACACGCCGTCCGGCGCGCGAATGGACCCCAGCGGTCGCAACAGCGGACCGAGTTGTGCGACCGATCCGTCGACGAGATCGCCGGTGATCACGACGAGGTCGGGTGCCAGGCCCGCGACGGCGGCCACGACCCGCGCGACGTCGCCCAATCCGATCGTCGGGCCGACGTGAAGGTCCGAGATCTGCACAATGCGGTACGGCGTTGCCCGCGGAGTCATCCGTGCGAGCAGGACTTGCACGCGGACGATCGCGAATTCGCGAAGGGCACCTCGCACGGCGACTCCGCCGGTGACGGCTGCAAAGCCAGCGGCAGCGGCGCCGATGCCTCGCGCGAGTGCCGTGCGGCGAGAGACGGGGTCGATGGCCGGCGGCGCGCGGCGGGCGAAACGAATCGCGCGGAGACCGATGCGTGCAACGTCACCAACGACGAGCGCTGCGAAGAGCAACAGCGCAACGCCCATCCACGTGAAAGCGAGCCACATCACGGGCGCGGCGAGCGCCCGCGGCGTCAAACGCATGCACAGGAGTTGCAGCATGCCGCACGGAAGAGCGGCCGCGCCGACCGCCAGCAGGACGATCGTCGCTCGACGCGCGTGGGGGCCTGGCGACGAATCGTGAACGAGTCGCTTCCAGAGATACGCATGAGTCGCGAGCGAGACGGCCAGCGCGGCCCAGAACCACGCAAACGATCCCGTCATCGACTACCACCACAGGCGGTCGGCAGGCGGCGTGACCGATGCGAGGACCAGATACTGAAAACGGAATTGGCGCGCGCGCTCGTACGTACCGGTCAGCGCCAGGCACGCGGCGTCGAAGTTGAGGGTGTGAACGTAGCGAAATCCCTCTTCGTACAAGAGCGGCAGCGGATCGTTGATGCCGAAACGTACGGGCTCACCGACCGACTCGACGAGCGCACGCGTTTGACGGTCACGCTCGGGCAGCTGGTCGCCTTTCGCCATGCGCTGGCCGAGCGAGTCGAACGCCAGAACGGTCGCGGGATGGCAGCCTGTGGCCAGACGTCGAAGCGTCGCGCGAACTGCAGGTTCGTGCAGGTACGGGACGACTCCCTCCCAGAGGACGACGCTCGGCTGGTTCGGCTCGAATCCGGACGCGACCAGACGCTCGAGAAAATCGTCGTGCTCGAAGTCGCAAGCCACGTGCGTGGCCGCAGCCAGCGGGTAGTCCGGCAGGCTCGCGAGGCGCTCGAGCTTCACGGCCTGGCTGGCAGGCTGATCGACTTCGAAGAATCGCACGCCGGTTCGGGCGAGGCGTGCGGCGCGCGTGTCGAAGCCCGCGCCGAGGAGCACGACGCTCTTGCACACGAACGGCGGCGCGACGAATCGGCGAACGAGTGCGTCGAGCCACGCGGTGCGCACCGCGATCCACAGCTCCATCGACGCGAAGCTCGCGTCGCACTGTCTCGCGAGTGCTTCGCCGTCGTCGCCCGCGAGCGCGTGCGCCCACGGATCCACGAATAGCGGTGCCGCGGCGCGGGACGCGCGGGCGCGGTACGCAGCAACCATCGCCGCGGTGCGGCTTGCGGCTCGGGGATTGGACATGCCGGGTCGCGAGGATATCAGGAAGTGGCGTTTGCGCGGTGATTGCGAAGGACGTACGAACGTTCGGAGTTCCGTGCGTGCATCGAGTCTCATTTTCGCTGCGATGTCGTGCGGCATCGCGGCGTGCTCGCCTGGGACGGGCGCGTTCGATGCGACGGCGGTCGACGTCGCCGCGCTCGCGGACGGTGCGGCAGACGCAGCGCTCGTCGCCGAGTTTCACGTTCATCAGGCGCGAACGGGCACCACGGTTTCTGGCGGATATCTCTCTCGCGCGGTCGACCCGGCTGCGATCGTGCGCGGGCATATCGTATTGGTTCGATCGCCGGTCGTGCGCCGCGACGGTCCGTGCATCGCGACGCGCTCGCCCGTGTGCGATCCACCGTGCGTTGGAGTTGCTCGCTGCGACGCGACGGAACACTGCGTGCTCGTCGAGCCCCTCGGGTACGTCGACGGTGGTCCGGTCGCGTTGCGCGGCGCCGACGATTCGCTGCGTGCGGACCTGTGGTTCGATCGCACCGACCGGGCGTACCGCCCGACGATTCCGCCGGGTCCGAGACGTCTATTGGTTGCCGACGAGCGTGCGCGATTCGTCGGCGGAGAGGGAAACCTCGCGTTCGATGCGATCGTCACGGCACCGACGCCCGTGACGATCTCGGTGCCCGACCCGGCGAGCGGCGTTCACGTCGCGGCCGGCGCGGATTTGGCGATTCGGTGGAACGCCGGTTCGAGCGGGGTCGTTTCCGTCACGCTCGTTGCGTCGGCGAACGGCCGCTCCGTGACGATTTCGTGCGAAATGCCCGACGCCGGCGGCTTCGCCGTGCCCGCGGCCATGCTCGACATCCTGCCACCACCGCCGCGCTCGCTGCGACTGGACGTCGAGCGAATTGCTTCCATCGTGCAGCCGGCCGTCGGGCGCGGGCTGTCCGCGTTCGTTCACGTCACCGAGAGCGATTGGCGAACGGGTCTGGAATGACCCGCGCAGGCCGAGCCCAACTTCCGTCGTCGCCGGCGAGCGCTCCGGCGTATGATCGCTCCCGCCGCGAGTCGACCTGATGGCAGAAGTACGAGCCGAGAACCGTTACCGTGTCATCAAGCGTCTCGCGACAGGCGGGATGGCGGAGGTTTTTCACGCCGAGTCGATCAGCCTCGCGGGATTCACGAAGCCCGTGGCGATCAAGCGCGTGCTCCCGCAGATCGCGCAAAACGAGAAGTTCACGAAGATGTTCCTGGACGAGGCGCGCCTGTGCGCACGCCTCAATCATCGAAACATCGTTCAGGTATTCGACATCGGCCGCGCGGACGACTCGTACTTCATCGTCATGGAATACGTGGACGGACTCACCGCGCGTGCGTTGATGGACCATCTTCGCAAGCGCGGTGAGACCATTCCCGTGCCGGTCGCGATGCACATCGCGATCGAGACGTGCAACGGACTCGACTACGCGCACCGACTCAAAGACGCCGCGGGTGTGCGCCTTGGGATAGTGCACCGCGACATTTCGCCAGCGAACATTCTGTTGTCCAAGGCCGGCGGCGTGAAGATCGTCGACTTCGGCCTGGCGAAAACCGTGAGCCAGATCGAGAAGACCGATCCCGGCGTTTTGAAGGGCAAGTTTGGGTATCTTGCGCCGGAAACCGCGGCGGGCGAGGAAGCGGATGGACAGGCCGACAACTTCGGCGTGGCGATCGTCCTCTGGGAAATGCTTGCCGGGCGTCGGTTGTTCACGGGTGAGACGGATTGGGACATCGTTCAGGCCGTGCAGGCGTGCGTCGTTCCCCCGCTGCGCGCGGAGCATCCCGAAGTGCCTGCGGCGCTCGACGAGTTGCTGCGCGTGGCGCTCGCGAAGGACAAGTCCGAGCGATTTCCGACCGCCGGCGCGATGGGGCGGGCGCTGACGGAATTGCTTTTCAAGGAGCAGTTGCCGGTGACTGCCGAAGACCTGGCGATCCTCGTGCACGACGCACTGAATGTTCGATACACGCTGCGCACGTCGGACACCGGCAGCCGGCCTGCACCGGTTCCCAAGGATCTCGAGGAGACGCTTCTTCGATTCGAGCCGATCTCGGCAACGGCCACGGTCCCACCTCCGCCGCCGACGAATGCAGGGGAGGCGTCGGAATCGCTCCCGGTCGCCGCCGTCGAGCGACCCCCGTCGACGGCCGTTCCCGGGCGCACGGCGTCGTCGGGGCGATGGAAGATTGCGGCACTCGTCGTCGCGGCGGTCGTCGGAACTGCGGGCGCGTGGTTCACTCGAACGCTCGCGGGCTCGGGCGCACGAACGCGAGCCGCCGGGAACTCGGCGGTCGCGCCGGGAGGGAGCTCGGCCGTCGATCCAGCGCCGAGCGGGGCACAGGCGAGGCCCGCCGAACCCCCCTCGCAACCTGCCACACCGCCGCCGAGCACTCCGCCGCCGACCGCGCCGAATGCCACTCCGCCGCCGACCGCGCCGAATGCCACGCCACCGCCGACCGCGTTGCCGGCCGCCGTGAGAATCGCGTCGGATGCGGACGCGGCGGTTCCGGACATCCCGTCGGTTCGAACGCGATTCGCTCTCACGGCAGCGATCCAGCGTAGTGTCGCGGCGTGCGAAGCGGCGGACAACGAAACGCATCGAAGGCATGCGAGGTATTTCGTCACCTACGACGGCCCGACCGGCAACGTCGTGGAACTGACCAATCGCGTGCCGTACTTCGCGGCGCGGCCGATTGGCGCGTGCCTCGATCGCGCGGTGCGCTCGGTCTCGGCGGCGCCGTTTCGCCGTGACCGGTGGTCGACGGATTACACGTTCGAAGTCCAGTGACGTCAGTGCGCCGCGAGCGTCGTGCTCTCGGTATGAATCTGGTGGCCCGCCGCGTCGAGGACTTGAACCTCCACCTGGTGCGCGCCGCGAATGCGGTGCATCCCCCAGGTTCGCCAGCGATTGCTGTGCGGAACGCTCAGGGATTGTCGCCGCGCTTCGTGACCGTCGAGCCGCCAGACGAGCGTGACCGTCGTCGCTTCCGCCGTGTTTCGCAGTTCGAGCAAGTACGTCGCCGTCCGCGCGTTCGCGAGGCTCGCAGCGTCGCCGACGGCGCGACCGTGTTCGACACGATCGGTGAACTGTCCGCGAACCACCGTCACGTCCGCTCGCGCGAGCGACGGCAACAGCAGCGCGAAACCAACGATCAGAAATCCGTACAGCGTGCGACGAGCCATGGCAGAACCTCCGATGGAGAACGGGCGGACGGTACACGGGCGCAATGCCAGGCGTCCATCGTGCGCGCCGCGTCTTTCTCACCGTCGGGGAGTCCGCATGGCTCGACGGACGTGCGTCATCGCGGCAGGGCTCGCAACCTCCGCGCCGCGTCGTGCAAGACGTCTTGATCCTTCGCAAAACAAAATCGCACGAGCGACTCGCCGACCGGATCGACGAAAAACGACGTTCCTGGCACGGACGCCACGCCGGTCGTCTCGAGAATGCCCATCGCCGCCGCGCGCGACGTCGCGTGGCCAAGCCGTCGCACGTCGGCGAGCACGTAGTAGGCACCCCGCGGTACGTGCGGCGTGAGGCCCGCGTCCACGAGCGCGGTGCACAGGATGTCCCGCTTGCGCGCGTACGAAACCGCGATGTCGCTGAAATACGTCTCGGGCATCGCGAGCCCGGCGACCATCGCGTGCTGAAGCGGGGTCGGTGCGCAGACGTACAACAGATCGTTCGTGATGGTGATTCGCCGCGCCATCTCCGCCGGTGCCGTCAGATAGCCCACGCGCCAACCGGTGATCGCAAACGTCTTGGAAAACCCCGAAATCATCACGGTTCGCTCGCGTGCCGTGCCGCGCGTCGCGAGCGGGACGTGCCGCGCATCGTCGAACACGATGTATTCGTAGATCTCGTCCGTCAGTGCGATCAGATCGTGGCGCTCGAGCCGATCGGCGAGCGCGTCGAGTTCGACCGTGTTCCAAACCTTGCCACTCGGGTTCGCCGGTGTACACACGACGACGGCGCGCGTGCGATCCGTGACCGCCCGGTCGAACGCGTCGAGATCAAACGTCCAGGCGGGCGGAAGCATCGGCACGAGCACGGGACGCAACCCGAGCGCGACCACCGTGTTGTAATGGTACCCGTAGTACGGCTCGAACAGGATCACTTCGTCGCCCGGATCGAGCAGCGCCATGCAGGCTGCCGCAAAGGCTCCCGTGGCTCCGGCCGTGACGACGATTTCCCTCACCGGATCGTATGCGAGCCCGTACCGTGACTCGATTCGCCCACGGATGGCCTCGCGCAGCAGCGCGATTCCCTCGGCAGCGGTGTAGATCACGCGATTCGCCTCGATCGCATCGATGGCGCCACGCGCGACCGCGGGGGGGGTCGGCAGGTCGCAAATTCCCTGTCCGAGGTTAATTCCGCCGACCGCGTCGCACGCACGGGTCATCGTGCGGATGTCCGACATCGCGAGATTCGACAGACGGCTTCCCAGTCTCATGGTGCTGGCCCGGAGTGTACCGGCTTCCGTCAGCGCGCGTGCGGCGGTTTCTTCTGCGGCCGCGCCGGTGTACCTTCCGCGCCCCCATGCGCACCGAGCGCGTAGAACCGCCGTCTTGGACGTGGCTTGCTCTCATGGGCGCCATCGTCGCGTTCTTCGGAACGCACGCGGGTCGTCACTGGGATTTCACCGTCGACGACGCCGGCATTTCGTTCGCGTACGCACGGCATCTGGCCGAGGGGTACGGTCTCGTGCTGTCCCCGGGATCGGAGCGCGTCGAAGCGGCAACGAATTTCTTGTGGTGCCTCGTGCTCGTCCCGGCGCACTGGATGGGCGACCAGCACGAGCTACTCGCGAAGCTGCTCGGGTTGTTCTTCGCGTCGGGCGCGCTGGTCCTGGTTGGGTTGTTTCCATCGGTGGCCTACCAACGTCGTCCGCGGTACTTCGACCTCGTCGCCCCGATGTGCGCGTCGGTGTTCCCGACGTATGCGCTGTGGTGTGTTTCTGGGCTGGAAAACGGGATGTTCTCGTTTCTCGCGGCGGCGTCGATCCTGGCGCTCGCGCACGAGGAAAACCGCCCATCGCGTTTTCCGTGGTCGAGCGTTTGGCTGGTCTTGCTGTTTGCAACGCGTCCCGACGGGATCCTCTACGTCTGCACCGTCATCGGCGCGAAGACTCTGCGACAACTGTCGCAGCGTCGCCCGCGACAGGACCTCGTGTTCGTCCTGATGCTGGGGCTCGGCATCGGCGGGCTGGAACTGTTCCGGCTCGCGTACTTCGCGTGGCCTTGGCCCAACAGTTACTACACGAAGCGGCGCACGTTCGACTTCGGGCGCGACCTGTTCACCGAGCGCAACCAGGGCGTGTCGTACGTCGGGCGCTTTCTGCTCGAGTACAAGCTCAAGGAAGCACTCTACGTCGTTCCGATGATCCTGCTCGGGCTGCGCGCGGTCTCGACGCGTCTCGCGCTGCTCGGGTTCGGGATGGTGATGTTCTTCTTCCCCATCTACTCGCACGGCGACTGGATGGAGGAATATCGGTTTCTGTCGTTCGGCGTCCCGCTGTTGATGCTGCTGATCGCCGAGAGCGTCCGCGCGGGATTCCGGATCGTCCAAGTGATCACGCCGCGAAGCGCGCGGGGCATTCTCGCCCTCGCGGCGACGCCGGTGCTCGGGTACTTCGTGATCGCCGCGACCACCCGGCACTTTCCCGATCGTGCTCGCCGCGCGACGCACCACGACACGCTCGAACTCTCGTGGGTCACGCAGCGCGCGAACTACTTCACGACTGCAGCGCGAATGCTGGACATCGGTCGCGACGGCAGCGTGCTTGACCCAGACGTTGGCGGACACTCCTACGCCGGCACGTTGCGTGTGGTCGACATGTTCGGTCTCGGCGAGATCCCGATCGCGCAGACGCACCCGAACAACCCACCGGGCACGCGAGAGGCCATTTTCTGGGAGCGGCGGCCGACGTTCATCCATCTGCACGGCGCGTGGTTCAACGCGATGGAACTTCCCAGGTTGGAAGAAGTGGACTTCGGGTACCTCCGTCTGCCGTCGAGCTTTCCCAATGGCACGCACGATCCCGATACGAACTACGTCCGGCGCGAGGCCATCGCGGCGCCGTGGTATCTCACCGAGCAACTGGAGCCACCGGCCGGCGCGCCCCTCGATTCGAGCGCGATCGACGGGTACACGCTCTCGCATCGTTCGCTGGATCCCGGGCGACGGATGATGATCGAATTCACGATCGCGAATCCAACGACGGGCTCGCTCGGAACCATCGCCCTCGTCCCCGCAGGTCGCGGACGGACGCTCGATGCGCCCGTGGAATTCGCAGGGACGATTCTCGATGCGGGGAACTTCATTCGCGGCGAGCGCCCACGCGGACGCGTCTGGTTCATCCCGGCACCCGGCCGATACGAGATCGTCTGGCGCCGCGGATTCGATCGCATCGCGAGTTTTGGTCCGCTGATCGTTCGGTCGGGTGCGGGCGAGATCGAGTCGCGCGGTCTGCGCTCTCAAATGGCCGGCTTTCTCCGCGAGGGGAACATGACCGCCGCGCGGCGGCTTGCGCGACGGCTCGGGTTGCGTGTGACGTCCGATCCGCGCGACGCGACGGCGCTCGACGCGCTCGCACTCTTCGGACGCGCCCTGGCCGATCGTGCGCTGCAGCTCGCGTCCGATGCGCAGGCGTTTCGAACGTCGGCGCTGCTCGCCCGCCAAGCCGCCGCGTGGGCCGCTGACGACCCGCGCACCCTCGGACGCGTACAGGCGGTGGCCGAGCGGCTCGCGGATGCTGCGCGCGAGGCCGATTCGCGTGGTGAGGAAGCCAACGGGTTCGTGCTCGCTCGCGAAGCGGTCTTGACGGATCCGCGACGCAGCTGGTCGCGCCGGCGCGCAGAGGAACTTCGCCCGCGACGGATCCAGACGTACGACGGCGCGAGCGATCAGATGGCGTATCGATTCGCAGCGGCCGTTCGCGCGGGCGACGCGTCGATCGACCGGGCCGTCGTGTTCATGGGCGCCAACGAGCGGTGGATCGAGGCCGTTCAGCTCGCCCAACGCGTCGGGCGCACGCCGACCGACCCGCGCGCACGCGTCGTGCTCGCCCGGGGACATCTCGCGCAGGGCGACGTGACCGAGGCGCTTGCGATGGTGTCGGGCGTGCCGTGTGTGAGCGCGCATGATCCGGAGGTCACTCGCGCTCTGCGTGTGTTGCTCGGACGGCCGTATCGTCCGGGCGATCGTGCCTGCGAGACGCCGCTGCCGTCCCCGGAGCCCCCGTTCGATGCAGGGACGGGGTCGTTCGAACTCGGTCGCTGGGGCAGTTGGGCGGTGACTGGCAACGCGTTCGGGCCGAGACCCACGCACGATCACACGACGCACCAGTGGTTCGCCAACGGATGGCGTGGGTGGTTTTTCGCGAACAGCTACCGATACGACGCCGACGTGCGCACGGGCCTGCTGCGCTCGCGGCGATTCATCGTCTCCGGCGAGGGGATCTCGTTTCTCGTCGGCGGCGGAAGCGATGCGTCCGTCGTGGGAGTGCGTCTCGTCGTCGACGGAGAAGCCGTCCTCCGCGCCGCGGGCGCACAAACCGAAGGACTGCATCGCGTGTTCTGGGACGTGCGTCGCTGGGTCGGCCGGACGGCGGTGCTGGAAGTCTACGACGAGTCGACGGTGGGTTGGGGTCACGTGCTAGCAGACGACTTCCGTCTCGAACCGATCCTCCCTCCCTCGGCCCTGTCGTCGCCCGCACTGTAGCGTCAGAGGAATCCGCCGCTCAGCTGACAACGTCTCGTCGCCGCGCACGCTCTCGTCGCGCACTGCGCAGACCGCGCTCCGACCAAACAAAATCTCCCTCTCTCCCCGCCTCCCTGGTCAATTCCGCTTCGTATCGTCCGTCGTGAGAGCGCGCTCACCCGCGGAAGACGCTCGTGCGCTCGCGGATCGCGCGATCGAGCCGGTCCTGGATCTGCGTTCGGATCTTCTCGTTGAGCCGTCCGACCAGCACGTCGTCGTCGGCAGATTCCGGGGGATAGGCGTCCATGGTCACGGGCTCGAGAAAGTGAATCTTCCATTTCGCGGGGAGTGGCACCAGCCCGAGCGGACCGAGGAGCGGGAACGTTGGCGTGAACGGGAAGTACGGCACGCCAAGGAACTTCGCGAGCGCCGTGGTCGGCGCAAGCATCGGGTGCGTCTCCTCTGCGCCCACGATGGCGACCGGCACGATCGTCGCCCGCGTGCGCAACGCGAGTTTTACGTGACCGCCGCGACCGAAGCGCTGGAGCTTGTACCGATCGCGGAACAGCTTCGCGATGCCCTTGACGCCTTCGGGAAACACCGCGACGCACTCGCCGTTGGAGAGCATTCGATCGGCGTTTTCCTGACACGCCCGGACGGCACCAATGCGGTTCACGAACACGCCGAGGAACGGGAAGTGGAACACGAAGTCGTCTGCGAGCCATCGGATCTCCCGGTGCGCGGCGTGTTCCCGACGCATCGCCGTCGCCAGCATCGCGCCGTCGTACGGAATCGCGCCCGCGTGGTTTGCACAGAGGATCACCGGTCCGGAGGCCGGCACGTTGTCGATGTCGTGTGTCTCGACCCGGAACCACCGATCGTAGAGAAACTCGAACAGCGGTCGAATGCGGCGTTCGTAATCGCGGTCGTAGCCGAATTCGTCCACGTCCTCGGCGCGGTCGCGCATCGCAACGCGGCCCCACTTCTTGCGATAGTACGAAGACGTCAGCATCTCGCGAGCCACATCGAACACTTCGTCGTCGGGCGCCCGCGTCGACGGATCTTCCGCCTCCCGTGCAGGCGCGGCGTCCCTGTGCGCGCGAATCGCATCGCCTGCTGCCGCGAGCGCCTCGGGCCGCGCCTCGGTCCGCACCTCCCGCCGCTGCGCCTTGTGCATCATCGAGTCGATCTCCGCTTCGAGATCACGGATTTGTGCACCGACCGCAGGTTGCGAGTTTGCACTCGCCCCTGGGGCGCTTGTCGCGGCCACGGAATCGCCGCGCTCCAGCGCCAACGAATCCGACCCTTCGCCTCCCTCCGCGTACACTTCCGCCCCGCCCATCGTCACGTGGGCGGGGGGCGCGCTCTCGCTCGTGCGCTCGACGCGCACCGCCTTCACGGGTGTGTGTTCCGCTCGAGGCGTTGTCGTGGCCTTCGAAACCGCGGCGCGCTTGACGCTGGGAGTCGGGCTCGCGCTCTCGCTCGCGGGCCTGACGGAGGGAGGCTTGGTTGCTTTCGGGCTCGGGCTCGGGCGCGGTGCGGGGGCCACGCGCATGTCAGGCAGGTGGATTCGCTTTCGAATCTGCGCTGCGATGGCGCGCGCTTCTTCGTGCGCACTCGCGGGCTTCACCGCCCGCTCGCCCGCGGTCTTGACGACGGGCTTCACGACGGGAGCGGGCGAACGCGCCACCGCTCCGGGAGTCCTCTTCGTTTTGTCACGCTTCGCCATGGGAAACCTTACGTGTCGCACGCGCTACGTGGCGTGGGGTCGCAGCAGCTTGGCGTCGCGCAATCGTTGCGCGCCCGCGTAGTCGAGCACGGCCTCGCGTGTCGTGTATGCCGCCCGGAATTGGAGCTTCTCGAACGCCCGTGCGCCGTCGGCGACGCAGATCCAACGAAGGTAGTCGAGCCACGTAGGCGGCGATTCGAGCACTTGTGCGGTCCACAATGCCGACGCCAGCGGATACGCGAGCGTATGGGGAATCGGGACCCGAATGCGACCCGCGAGTTCGATCGCAACACTGAGCGGCAGCACGCCGTCGCCTACGATGTTGTAGACGCCGGGCGCGTCGCGCATGATGGCGAGCATGAGCGCGGCGAGCGCATCGATCTCGTGCAGGAACTGCATCAGCGGATCGAAGCCGAGCAAGGTTGGGACGATTCGCCGACCCAGGTAGCGCGTCATGAAGTTGTTCGCCGTCGGACCCACGATGGGTGCAAGACGCAAGACGGTCACGATCGTGCCGGGCATCTGCTGCGCGAACCGTTGCACCGCGGCTTCGGCCTCGATCTTGTCGGTCAGAAAGCGGCTCTGCGGATTGCCCCGCAGCGGATGGCTCTCGGTCAGATGGTTCGGATTCGACGGCGACGCGCCGTAGAGCCACGTCTGCGACCACATCACGAACTTTCGAACCGGTCGCTCGCGGCACGCGTTGAGCACGTGCATCGTGCCGACGCTCTCCAGTTCGTGCGCCCACGCCCCCGCGTGCGACGGGGACGACAAGAACGCGAGGTGCAGAAACGTGTCGACGCCTTCGGCGGCCAGAATTTCGGCGAGCCTCGCGTCTTCCGTCGGTTGGGTCAGGTCGACTTTGTAGTGGCGAGTCTTGTGCCCGGCCGTCGCAGGATGGTGAATGTCGAGCGCGACGATCTTGCCGATCCGCTCGTCGTCTTCAAGTAGTCCGATGAGGTTTCTTCCGAGAAATCCGTCGGCGCCCGAGAGCGCGATCGTACGACGCACGCGGGCACTGCGGGTGACGGATCGCGTGGAGTTGGACTGGCTCGAAGCGGTCATCGGTTCTCGCGCAGGTTCAAGGCCCCCGCGCGGCAGGCGACCGTACCATACCCTACGCGGCCGAGTACCCGACTACGGGATGAAGCGCCAGCGGAATGCCAGACGTCGAGAGACGTTTCCGGGGTCGTCGAGGTGCAGCGTGATCTGCTGCGTTGCCCGATTCATCGTTCCGCCATGCGGGAAGCACACCGCGCCGCCGCCGGTGACGACGTTCACGATCGCTGGGACGCGCACGGTGATGTACCGTGGGTGATTCGTGCACTGAACGCCGTACGAGTATCGCGTGCAGGTCGTGTACGTACCGGCGTATCGCTGCTGAGGCACCGAGCCTTGCATGGGCAGCACGTTCTGCGCCGCGGCGGGACCGAACACGGGCGACATGAGCTCGATGTTCGGATCGCCCCGGACGAATACGCGCCACGCCGAGAGCGTCGCGAGATCGCCGTGATCGCCGTCCGAACGCAGGGTCACCGCGAAACAGGCTTGCTGGGCGTCGAGGGACACGAGGCTCGCTTCCCGGTTGAACGTCCCGTACGGCAGTCCGAAGTACGCCGCGGTGTCCACGTCGTCGTGCGGAATGCGGTTCGGAACCACGCCACCGCGCGTCAGCGGGTGCGGGATGTCGATGCTGACGGCACGTACACAGCCCGTTCCCGCGCCGAAAAACGCTGCGGCGACGAGCACGGGACCCAAACGAGATTTGAAGAACGAATTCATCACGAGACACTCCTGAAAAGGCGGCTGAGAGCTTATACGCGTGGAGACGCCGTTCTTTGCCCACCCCGCGCGAACTGTGGTACGGACGCGGGCGGAGAGTGAATGGGACGGCGGGCGCTCGTCAAGCGCACCACGCGCGAGACCGAAATCGAGGTGGAGATCGACCTCGATGGCGAAGGCCGGGGTGACATCGAGACCCCGCTCCCGTTCTTGACGCACATGGTCGACCAACTCGCCAGGCATGGCGGGTTTGACTTGCGCGTCCGCGCAAAGGGCGACACCGAAATCGACGGGCACCACACGACCGAGGACCTGGCGATCAGCATCGGTCGCGCGGTGCGGGAGGCCCTCGGCGACAAGAAGGGCATCCGCCGGTACGGCGAGGCGACGTTGCCGATGGACGAGGCGTTGTGCCAGGCGGCCGTGGACTTGTCCGGTCGGACGCACTTCGTCGAGAGGCTCTCGCTGCCCAAGGCATCGCTCGGGGCGTTCGATGTCGAACTGGCGACGGTTTTCTTCGAGGGATTCGCACGCGGCGCCGAGTGCAACCTCCACGTGCGCCGGATCGAGGGCGAGATTCTTCATCACATCATCGAGGGAACGTTCAAGGCGCTCGCGCGCGCGCTCCGGGATGCCGTGCGCATCGAGGGCACATTGTTGCCGTCGACCAAGGGCACGCTGTCGGGATGATTGCCGTCGTCGACGCGGGCATGGGAAACCTCCGCAGCGTCGTCCGTGCACTCGAACGTGCAGCAACCGACGCGTCGATCGGCTCGTGCGACGTCGTCGTGACAGCCGATCCCGATGCGATCGCGCGCGCAGACCGCGTCGTGATGCCGGGGCAGGGGGCGTTTGGCGATTGCGCGGTTGCGCTCGGCCGAGACGGTGGCGCGCTTGCCGAGGCGCTGCGGGCGAGCATCGCTGCGGGACGTCCGTACCTCGGGATTTGTCTCGGGCTGCAGGTGCTTTTCCGCGAGAGTGACGAGGCTCCCGGGCGAGACGGACTCGGCGTGTTCGAAGGACACGTGCAAAAGTTCTCGACCGATCTCCGTGACACCGACGGAGAGCGGTTGAAGGTCCCGCACATGGGCTGGAACTGCGTCGATCCGCAGTCGGCGTGGCCGAGTTGGGCACCCGCAGCGGCGCAGGCGGACGCCGCGGACCGCTGGTTTTACTTCGTGCACAGCTACTGCGTCGTGCCCGACGACGTCGCAGTCATCGCGGGCCGGACGCAGCACGGGGAGACGTTCGCCTCCGCCGTCGCTCGGGCCAACGTGTTCGCGGTGCAGTTTCACCCGGAAAAGTCGCAGCGGGCGGGGTTGCGCCTGCTTCGCGCGTGGCTTGCGGGGACTGCGTGAGCGTTGAGCGCAGGAGGGTCGACGCCGGAGGCGTCGGGGTGGGGGCGAACGCCACCCCATGAAGATCTACCCGGCGATGGACCTGCTGGGCGGGCGCGTCGTGCGCTTGCGCGAGGGCAAGTACGACCAGGTCACGGTGTTCGACGTCGACCCGGCGGAACGCGTCGCGGCGTACGCGCGTGACGGCGCCGAACGCGTGCACATCGTCGATCTCGATGGCGCTCGGGATGGACGTCCCACGCAACAGGGACTCCTGCGCGCGATTCTCGCGGCGGCGAACGTGCGCGTTCAAATCGGCGGCGGAATTCGCACGATGACGCAACTCGAAGGCTACGCGGACGCGGGCGCGGAGAGATTCGTGCTCGGTACGGCGGCAGCGCGGGACGACGCGTTTCTACGCGCCGCGTGTGCGCGGTTTTCCATCGTCGTGGCCGTCGATGCGGTGGATGGCGTCGTAGCGGTCGATGGGTGGACGCGCTCGTCGGGAATTCGCGCGGTCGATCTCGCGCGACACGCGCAGGAGGTCGGCGCGGCTGCGGTGCTTTACACGGACATTCACCGCGACGGAACGGGCGGTGGGCCGAACGTCCAAGCGACGGCAGATCTCGCACGCGCGGTGCCGGGGCTCGAGGTCATTGCGTCGGGCGGTGTCGCGACGGTTGCACACGTCGAAGCGCTCCGCGCGACGCGAGTGATCGCAGCGTGCGTCGTCGGTCGCGCGCTGTACGACGGCACGTTGTCACTGCGCGCGCTGCTCGACGGTGCGGACGCGTAGGAACGGTCGGAGGGAGTCACAGGACGGCGGTAAGCGGGAAGGGGTTGGCGCCGTGGCCTTGCCGATTCGGGGGCGAAGATGTCAGAGCAGGCCAAGCGTGAACCGCAGGCCGATCTCGACATTCCGAACGTCGTCGGGATCGAGGGTGCCCAGCGGTTCGATCGAGTCGAACGCTCGCTTGTCCTGGCGCCCGACCCAATGACAAAGCGCCCAGGAGACCTCGCGAAGGAATGGATTGCGGTCGCGCGGAATTCGCCGAACGGTTTTGAACTGACCTTGCCGCGCCGTCGTGAGCGGGACGACGAGCACGGATCCGAGGTGGGGGGTGGCCTCGTCGCTTTGAACGACCACGACAGGATGATCGACCTTCCGCCCGCCGCGGGACGCGACGACGACCGGCAAGGCGTACACCTCTCCTCGGCGCGGCAACGACACCTACGCCGCGGCTTTGGTAACCCACGCTCGTTCGCCGGCGCGGAGAAGGTCGAGCGTCTCGACCGAGACAGGCACGTCACGTACGCGTTCGCCCGCGCGCCTGCCGGCGATGCGCTCGACGTCGGCGGCGAATGCCGTCGCACTTGAATACGCGGCGCGAGCCCACGCAGAAGCGCGGCCGAGAACTTCTACGAGCGTCGGGCGGGATGCTACCGGGCTTGCGCCGTCCAGTCCCATCGTCGAGATCATGAGCCATGCGGTCGCGTCATCGAGGCCGCCGGACGCAGCGATATAGCTCCCGACCAGCTCAATCGGCGCCCTCTGCGGCGCGATCGTGATGCTCCGTTCGAGCGACCCGACGGCCGCGCGATAACCTTGGATGGCCTCTTCCCAAAGCTCCGCGACCACCCGACCGCTCGCCGACGCGCGGGCGGACAGCCGACTGTGAAGCTGCACCAGGGAATCGTGTCGCGCCGTCGCGAGCGCGGCACGCGGCACTTCCGTCGCCAACTCGTCCAAGGTCCGCAAGATGCTGGCGCCCACAGCCCACCGTTCTGACAAGCCACGGTCGATGTCCGCCGCGCGACGATGCGCGAGGATCGGTTCGGACACGTCGGCCCTGAAAGCAGCGACGAGACGCTCGATCGCCGCGACGGTTGCCGAAGGAAAAAACGGGCGCACGAGTGCGCGAACGCGAGCGGGCGACTCCGCTGCAAACGTCTGAATCGCTAGAACTCCGCGCGCGTGCATCCGCTCGATGCTACGAGCCGACGCTCGGGCAGGCAAGGCGAGCGGTAAGCCCGACCACCCATCCGTCGGTCCGGTTCCTGCGGATTCTCGGTTCGCGCGCGCGCGCCGGCCACGGTGCATGCGGTAGAATTCATGTGACCGATTTCCCCGTGGTGGGAGCGAGACCTACTGCAGAACTTCTCGATCGCGCGCTACACTGTGCATCCTCACGCCATGAAATCATCGAATCGTTTCTTCGCCCTCTCCATCGTTTCCGCGGCGCTTCTCGCGTGCGGGTCGTCCGTCGCGTCGAACGACACGTCCGTCGACGCAAGCGCCGACTCGGCCACGGACGCGACGCAACCGCCCGATGCCGTTCCGACAGACGCCGTCGCCGCCGACAGCATCGCCGCCGACTCCGGACGTGTGATGTGCAACGGTACGCTGTGCTTGGACACGGAGGAGTGTTGCGCCCCCACGGGCCGATGTGTTTCGCGCGCGTGCGGCGCTTGTTGCATGTTCTTCGACGTCGTACGGATCGACACACCGGTCGATACAGCGTCGGAAGTAAGCGCGGCGGACGTGCGATCTGACGCGGCCGCGTGCACCGGGCGCGAGACGATGGTGCCGAACCCCGGGGTCTGCGATGGGCGCGGTCGCCTGCAGTGCTCGACGTGGGCCACCGTCAACGCGGGCACGCTCGGTGCGGCGTTCGCGACGTGCATCCAGGGTGCACTCAGCACCTGCGCCCGTGCAGACGCGTGCACGAATGCGTTCGATCCGGCGACGTGTACGTGTGGCGGCGGGCCTGCATGCGCCGTCAACCAGGTGTGCGTTCAGCGAGCCGGCGCGAGCGCGCCGACGTGCGTCTGCCTCCCGTGACAGGGCGCCCGTATGGACTAGACGCGCAGCACGCGAACTGCCGGAAAGTGGCTCCGCAGCGCCTCGAGGTCTTTCGTGTCGCTCGAATACACGACGTCCCCGCGCGATGCGGCGGACGCCATCACGATGGCATCGACGAGCGTGGCGCCCGGAACCGCCGCGAGCGCTTCGCCCGCGATCTTGGCAAGCGTTGCCGTCAGCGGTTCGATGTCGAGGCTCGCCAAGATGCGCTCTCGTAGATCCGTGCGTCCCCTCCACCATTCACCGACGACGTCGGCTGGCACGGTGATCGACTGGTCCGTTGCGAGCGCACGCTCGACGATCTCCTTGATCCGTTGGTGGCGCCGCTCGAGTGCGATGAGTGCGCCCGTGTCGAACGTGATCCCGATCATGCGGCCTTCTCGCGTCGCGACTTCTTTGGTTCGTACCGTGGACCGCCCCGCTGCTCGGCGTCGATCGCGGCCGCGGACTCGCGCGTCAGCGAGGGGCCGCCGAGTTGATCGATCAGGCCGCGGCGCGCCTCCTGCTGTCGGATCCACCTCGCTGCCTCGGCAAACGCCGCGGACAGATTTCCGCCGTACGACTCCGCCGCCCGCCGTTTGAGCGCAGCGACGTCCCGCCGGTCGAGCGACACGCTCAGCTTCACCGTCTTGCCCGCTCGATGTTGCGCCATTGTCCTACCAGGGTAGTCCACGACGATGACGCACGCAACGCAGCGCCGCTGCGACCAGGTCGTCGCCCGCAGCGGCCGGCCGCGTTCCCGACTCCAACAAGTCTCACGTTTCACGGTACGATCGGTCGGCGTGCTTCCCCGTCGTTCGCTCGCATTGTCGCCTAGAGTTTCGTGCGCCGCGGTGATCGTGGCGCTTGCAGTGCTCGTCGTCGGTCCACGCGCCGATGCGCAGACGACGTTGCCCAGCGCGCGATTGACGTACGTGCGGGGCGCAGGCGCGGAGAGATGCCCCGACGAGGCTGCCTTGCGCGGCGCCGTGGCGGTTCGACTTGGGTACGATCCGTTTCGAGCGGATGGCTCGCTCCAGATCGCCGCGACCCTCGAGCGCGCATCGCGCGGGCTGGTGGCGCGCGTCGACGTGCGCGGCGCGGACGGCCAACCGCGCGGTACGCGCGAACTCAGCGGCTCCGCGACGGACTGTGCGGCGCTTGCGTCGGCGATGACGCTGGCCCTGAGCATCGCAATCGATCCGATGCATCTGACACGCGCGACACCGCCCGCGACCGGAACAACCCCCGTGAGCGCCGGCCCTGCTGCGCCGCCAACGCCGGATGCCAGGCCGGAGCCACGGTCGGTCTCGGCGTCCGGCAGCGCATCGACCGCATCGACCGCATCGCCGGACGTTCGCCCGGCCTCGCCGCGTCCCGTACGTCATTGGGATGCCGTGCTGCGGGTCGGCGGCGTGTTCTCGATCGCAACGGAGCCTTCGCTCACCGGAGGCTTGGTCGTCGGTGTCGAGGCCCGGGCGTCGATTGCGTCGCTTGGCATCGAGGTGCGCGGCGACGTTCCCGGCGCGACGAGCGGCAATTTCGGCGAACGCGTCTGGGCGACGATCATTCACGGTGCCTTGGTGCCGTGCCTTCGGTTGACCTTCGATCCGGTGGCGCTCCGGGCGTGTGGAGTCGCCTCCCTCGGGGTACTCATCGGCGGCGCCGACGGAGTGAACGAACCGCGCCGCGACGTGACGCCGCACTCGATGCTCGGCGCGCGCATCGGCGTCGACGTGCGGCTCAGCGAGCGTGTCGAGATCGGTGTCCAAGGCGACATGCTCGGCGTTCCGACGGTCACGACGCTGTACGTCGTCGAACAGTCAGGCAGCGGCGAAGTGCTCGGCCGGCAGCGGATCTGGGCCACGCCACTGTTCGCTGGAACTCTCGGCGTGACCATCGGATTGCGCTTTCGATGACGGAACCGGCGGGCCAATCCCGATCTACCGATGAGCAATCGATGGTTTCCGTGGAAGAACGCCGGGTGCCGACTGCGCTCGCGCCGGACTTTCGCGCCATTTTCGAGCGGGAATCTTCCTATGTGTGGAACTGTCTTCGTCGCCTCGGCGTGCGTGCGTCCGATCTGGAGGATCTGGCGCACGAGGTGTTCATGACGGTGCATCTCAAGCTGGCGGAGTACGATCCGGCCCGGCCGCTGCGTCCGTGGCTGTTCGGGATTTCGTTCCGCGTTGCGTCCGACCATCGCCGCCGCGCGTACCACCACCGCGAACGGGGCGATGTGGACATCGAGCCGGTCGACCCGGCGGTTCCGGCCGACGAGCAACTCGCGGCGGAGCAATCGCGGCGTCTCTTGATGGCCGCCCTCGACGCGCTCGACCTCGACCGCCGTGCCGTCGTGGTCCTCCACGAAATCGATGGAATTGCCATGCCCGAAGTCGCGACAACGCTGGGAATCCCGCTCAATACCGCGTACTCGCGGCTGCGACTCGCGCGGGAGCAACTCCAAGCCGCCGTGCGCCGGCTGCGCGCAAGCAACGGTGCGCCATGAGTGAGCACGACGTCGGGCCGCCCCACGACGAATTCGCGGACCTCTTCGCGGCGGAGCGAGAAGCGCCCGGGATGCCCGACAGCGCCCACGTGCGTCTCGCCGCCCGCCTCGCTCCCGCGTTGGCCGCCACCGCGGCAGCAGAGCTCGCCGCCCACGCGGCAGCCACCGCACGCCGCGCGCGCTGGTTGTGGACGCTCGCGTCGTTCGTCGCGGGAGGCGCGGCGGGAGCGGGGCTGTACGCGGCACTTCGTCGACCCCCCACGCCCGTGATCGTGGAGCGAACGCGTATCGTGCGCGAGACGGTTCTGGCGCCCGCACCCGTTGTGGAACCGCGGGCGATCGTCGTCGTACTCACGGACGCCGGCGGCGTGTTGACGACGGACGTGCGGGACATCGCAAGCTCTGCGATCTCAGCACGCACGGTCGCGCGCGGAACCGCGGACACCGTGCGGACGGTGCGCGTGGACGCAGGCGCGTCGCTTGCGGGCGAGCAAGCGTTGCTCGAAATGGCTCGCAGCGCGTTGACGCGATCGCGGGGGCCCGAGGCGCTCGAGGCACTGGGTCGAATGCGCCGGGATTTCCCGTCGGGACGCCTCGTCGAGGAACGAGACAGCCTTCGCGTGCAGGCGCTTGCGGTCGCCGGCCGCACGAACGACGCGCGGGACGCCGCGGCGGAATTCCTTTCGCGGCACCCGAACAGCATCTACCGCCCCCTGGTCGAAAATACCGTGCAATCACTGCACTGACGCCAATCGGACGAATTCGTGACGGACCGGCCGGGGCACGCCCGATGGCCCACGACGAGTTCGGCGGCCCGGGGGGGCCGACCGCTCGACGGAGGGCGTTGTCATGCACGTCTCGCTTCGCACTGCGCGTTCGCGCGCCGGATTCACGCTGGTCGAACTGATGATCGTCGTCGCCGTGCTCGGGGTTCTCGTCGCCACCGCGCTGCCGTCGTTCGCGGCCTTCGTCCGCCGATCGAAGACGTCCGAGGCGGTCGAAAAGCTCGCGTACCTGTTCCGGATGTCCAGCACGTACGCGACCGGTGAGCGCTCGTTGCGTGCCGTGCGTACCGCTCCGCTGCCAACGATGTTTCCCCAATCCGTCGCGCGAACTCCGGCCGCAATCCCCCGCGCGGTACGAGTGGTCGACCCGGCCGGGGCGTGGAACCAGCCGACGTGGGAGGCCCTCTCGTTCGCGATCTCCGACCCGCACTACTACAGCTACGAGTACGTATCGTCTGGCGGGTCGAGCACGGCAATGTTCAGTGCGCGCGGCGTCGGAGACCTGGACGGTGACGGTCGCGCGAGTACGTTCGAACGCTCCGGCCGACTCACGCCCACCGGCGAGATGCAGGGTTCGCCCGGAATCTGGATGAACAGCGAGTTGGAGTGACGCGACGGTCGAGTATGATTGGCGGGCACATGATCGCGTCGCTCGCCGTGCGAACGTTTCTGATCGTGGTCGCTCTGCTGTGTGGCTGTTCGTTCGCACAGACCGTTGGCGTGCGTCGCGTCGACGCTGGTCCCGGCGGCGGGGACGGAGGGCCCGCGGACGCCGAGACCGACGCGGCCGACGGCGCACCCATCGACGCGATCGCAGCACCGCCCGTGTTTCGCTTCGCGGCTGGGGGCTCGCACTCGTGCGCGATTCGAGCGGATCGTTCACTGTGGTGCTGGGGTGCCAACGAGCACTCGCAGCTTGGCGATGGCACGACGATCGACCGCCCGACTCCTGTGCGTCTCGACGCAATGACGGCAGCGCGATCCGTGGCCGCAGGGTGGCAACACTCGTGCGCCGTGCTCGACGATCGTGGCGTCTGGTGTTGGGGCGACAATTCGTACGGCCAGGTCGGCCGCTTGCGCTCGATCGCGCAAGTGCAGCCGACGCCGTGGCGCATCGAGGAACTCACGGGCGTCGATCAAGTCGTCGCTGGCTCCGTGCACGCATGCGCGCTGCTCCATGGCGAAGTGTGGTGCTGGGGCGGCTTCGATTTCGCCATGGGCGACCTCGGTCCGCTGCGAGTTTCGTTGCCGCATCGCGCGCGGGCCATCGCGTCGGCCGGCGGATCGCACACATGCGCTGTGCTCGACGACGGCACGGCGTGGTGCTGGGGCAACAACTCGTTTCGACAACTGGGCGGACTCGGCAGTGGCGGCCGCATGCCGCGCGACGTCGCGCTGACGCAGGTCCAAGCCGTCGCGGCCGGGATCGCCCATTCGTGTGCAACGGTGCGGGACGGAGCGCTGTGGTGTTGGGGGGATGATGGCTTCGGCCAACTCGGTCGCCCAGCGCCCGACGCCGGCGCGGGCACGGGGCTCGATCCCGCCGAGGTGCCGGACGTGACGTCACCGCTGTCGGTCTTCGCTGGCGGTTCGGTCACGTGCACCATCTCCGCCGACCGGCAACTTCGATGTTGGGGCAGCGCGCAGTTCGGTCAGCTCGGTGACGGAACCACGCGCTCGCGTTCCACGCCCGCGGCCGTGGACGTCGGTGCCGAACCGTTGGAAGTGGCGCTCGGGCAGCGGCACGGTTGCGCGCGCGTGGGCGACGACGCGTTCTCGTGCTGGGGCAGCGGCTACTTCGGCGAGGTGGGCAACGGCGGCGTGTACTACCGCGCTGCACCTGCACCCGTGTCGACACCCGCCGACCTCGAACGCTTCGCCGCGGGATCCGCGCACACGTGTGCTCGACGGCCGGACGGCTCTGTGTGGTGTTGGGGTGATTCCACGTCGTCGCAGGCCGGCGACCCGCGCACGCCGAAATTTGTTCCCACGGTCGTCGCGGGCATCACGAGCGTCGACCAGCTCGCGGCCGGCGCGCTTCACACGTGTGCGTTGCGAAGCGACGGGAGCGCCGCGTGTTGGGGGCGGGGCACCGAAGGCCAGCTCGGCAACGGAACCATGGTCGCGAACACGGGAACGCCGCAAGCCGTCGCGGGCCTTCCGACGTCCGATCGACTTTGGACCGGCGGCTACCATGGGTGCGCGCGGACCAGCCTCGCCGAGTTGTACTGCTGGGGCGATGGCCGTTCCGGACAGCTCGGACTCGGAATCAGCGGTGGGATGCTATTCCGACCGACGGCCGTGATCGTGCCGGGCATTCGCGACGTGGCCGACGTAGCGCTCGGTCGGACGCACAGTTGTTCGGTCGACCGTGCGGGCGCACTGTCGTGTTGGGGCGACAACGGACTCGGGCAGCTCGGCGATGGCACGAGTTTCTCGCGCAGCTCTCCCGTGGTAATCGCTACGATGGGCAGTGTTCAGCGCATTGCCGCGGGCGGAGATCACACGTGTGCAGTTCTCACGGACGGCAGCGCATGGTGTTGGGGCGACAACACGAACGGTCAACTGGGTTTGGGCACCGTCGGTGTGCGGTTTTCTCGCATCAGTCCGACGCGGGTCACGGGCCTGCCGGGGGTGACGGCCATTGCGGCGGGCGGGTCGAACACGTGTGCTCGGGCGATCGACGAGGCACTCTGGTGCTGGGGCGCGAATCGGCATGGGCAGTTGGGCCGTGGCGACACGGCCGCGAGCGGTACGCCGATGAGGGTCGCGGGCCTTGCCGGTGTGACGGAGTTTTCCGTCGGCGGAGCGCACGTGTGCGCGCGCACGTCCGCGGGTGCCTCGTGTTGGGGACGACACTTCGACGGCGAACTCGGCGTCGGCCCGTGGCGCGATCGTCACGCCACGCCCGCCCTCGTGCGGTGGCCATAGAGCGCGACGACGCTCCCGACGATTCCGTGACGGATTGCGAACGCAATGCCCGATGGCTCCACGAGACCACGGAGCGGCGCGTTGACCGAACTTCCACTCGAATCCGGATTCTTCCGCCTCGGCGCGGCCGCCCTGCCGCTCGGCGGACTCGCTCTCGTCGCACTGACAGTGCTCGCGATCGTGCGACGGCTTCGGGACGACTCCGAATCAACAGGTCCAATTCGGTTCTGGGCGAGCGCCGTGCTCGTCGGCGCGCTCGGCGGCGTGCTCATGTGGATCCCGTATGCCGGCCACGCGGTTCGATCGCTCGTCGTTTCGCCGGGCCGAATCGAATTGCGCTACCTATGGCCGCGCGCACCGATCGTGCTCGAGAACGCGACGTTGGCGACGATCGAAATTCGCGTGCACTGCCGTCGATCGCGGTCGGGCCGCACCTTGCCGAGCTACAATCTCTCGTTCGAACTCGACGACGGGCGCCACGTCGACGGACTGTCCGGATCGCGCGAGGAAATCTTTGGCGCGGCGCGTACGATGGCCGCGCGAGCCGGTCTCGGGGGCGAGCTGCCTGGCGCCGCGTCGCCGGACGTGTGCGAAGCGCCCGCGTGGCCGCCCGCTCCGATGGCGCTGCCCGGAAACGCTCCGTTCGGCGCTTGGCCAGGGCCGTACGCGCCTGCATTCGCGCCACAATATGCTCCGCAATTTCCGCCGCCCTACGTTCCGCGATTCGTCCCCCCGTACGTTCCGCACTACGTGCCCCGATACCCGTGATCGCGCCCCACGGTCGCATTCGACGCAACCGCCGATCCTCCGCGCTCCGAACAATCCCCAACCTTCCCGTCTTCCCTCCTTCCTGTTCCATGACTCTCTTCCCCACGCGCACCGCGCCGCGATCGAGCGGGAACGCTTCCAGCCCGCCCGCGTTGCGCGTATTCTCGCGCCCGACGCGATGGCTCTGGCGAAGCGAATCATTCCCTGCCTCGACGTGAAAGATGGTCGCGTGGTCAAGGGCGTGCGTTTCCAGTCTCTGCGCGACGCCGGCGATCCAGTCGAAGCAGCCATCGCGTACGACGCTGGAGGCGCGGACGAAGTGACGTTTCTCGACATCACCGCGTCGCACGAAGCGCGCGCGATCATGCTCGACGTCGTGCGACGCACGGCGGATTCGATCTTCGTGCCGTTGACCGTTGGCGGGGGCGTGCGCACGCGCGGCGACGTGGAAAGTCTGCTGCGCTCGGGCGCGGACAAGGTTTCCGCGAACACGGCCGCCGTCGAGAATCCCGGAATCATCGACGAGGTTTCGCGTGCCTATGGCGCGCAAGTGATGGTCATCGCGATCGACGCGCGTCGACGCCCGGGCGCCGTCGCCGAATGGGACGTGGTCACGCACGGTGGCCGACGTGAGACAGGACGCGAGGCTGTCGCGTGGGCACGGGAGGTCGCCTCGCGCGGTGCCGGCGAGATACTGCTCACCAGCATGGACCGTGACGGCACCGGCGACGGGTACGATCTGGAGCTTCTGCGTGCCGTATGCGGTTCGGTTCCGATCCCCGTGATCGCATCGGGCGGTGCCGGGAGTCTCGAGCACATCGCCGCGGCGCTCCGCCCGGCGTCGAACGGTGGTGGCGGCGCGGACGCGGCGCTCGCGGCTACGATCTTTCACGACGGACATTTCTCCGTGGCGCAAGCGAAGCAACACCTTGCGGCGAGCGGCATTCGGGTTCGCCCCGCGGCGGCGGAGGCATGACGCGTGGCTGACTCCGTGTCGCTCTCCGACTTGGTCACGGCCATGGCCCGGCGTGGTGCTCCGCCCGCGACGGAGTCGAGCCTGTTCGCGGTGCTCGAACTCGTCGAGGCACTCGGCAGCCAGCCGCGGGCGGTCGATGCCCGCGGTGCACGCGTCACGAGCGAAGGTGGCGTGGAAATCGATGCGGGGTCCGCACTGTGCGACGAGCGCACCGCAATCGACGCAGCCGGCCGCGTGATGCGCACGGTGGTCGATCCGCTGCCACCGAGTTCACGCGCGTTGCTCGACCGCATCGCGGCGGGGCACGTGACGTCGTTGCAATCGCTGCGCGGCGAACTCGAAGCGCTGCTCGTGCCATTGAATCGCGCAGCCGCCAAGCGGGGGCTGGGCCGGTGGATTCGCGAGCATCACCGGTCGGGCGGGACGCCGGCGTCCGACACGGATCCGACGTCGATGGCCGACGCGGCATCGACCGACCAAGATGGCGCGGCCGTCGCAGTCGTGCGCGCCGCCGCGATCGATACGGATCCGGACGGCGCGGGCGACGGAGTTCGCGGTGCGCTCGACACACAACCCGACGGCGACGTGGGTCGCGCGGCACCGCCCAGCGCGATCGACACGGCGATGGACGGCACCGTCGTTGCGGGTGCATCGACGAGTAGTCGACCGTCGGAGCGGCTGGCGACGCGAAACGAGCCGCGACGTCACCGCGGGCCGGTGGTTGTGTTTCTGCTGTTTCTTGTCATCGGCATCGGGCTCGCGTTTGCGCTCTATCGGATGCGTCAACGCGCGCAGGACTCGCAAAGCCCAGCACAGCAGGGTCCCCGCAGCGGCTCGTCGGGGTCCACGTCGGGAACCCCGCGTTGAGCGACGCGCACATCGCACTGCGGGACGACGCAGCGGCGCGCAGTGCCTCGGATGCACGCGAGATCGCGCCGGGCTACCGCTCGTACGGCGCCGTGCTTGCGGCGTCCGCGCAGTTCGAGGCTCGCGGCGCGCGCGCGCACGTGATCGCGCGCTCGGCGGGAGGCCATGCGGTCCACGCGCTGGAATTCGGACCGCCCGATGCCAACGCCGTCGTCCTCGCGCTCAGTGGGATCCACGCGATGGAATGGATCGGAGTCGAGACGATGCTCGCGACGCTCGAAGCGTTGATCGCGAGGCCGCCGACGGACCGTCGCATTCTCGCCGTGCCCGTCGTGAACGTCGATGGGTACTTGCAAGCCGAAGCCGACATGGGCGCCGGTCGAAAACGCTTCCGGCGCGGCAACGCGAACGGCGTCGATCTCAACCGCAACTGGCCGACGAATTTTCGCACGAAGGCGCCGCTTGCGGTGCTCCTGCCTGGGGTGTTTCGGTCGGGGGCCGCGGCACTCTCGGAACCCGAAATCGCCGGAATCGTTCGAGCGCTCGACGCGGGCCACGCGCGCGGCGATCGCCTCCTCCGCGCGGTGTCGTTGCACAGTTTTGGTCGGAAGATCTTGTATCCGTGGGGCGCACGTTGGGCCCGCCCGCGCGACGTCGCGCCGATGCAACGCGCGGCAGAAGCGATTCGGTCGGCCGCCGGCGAGCGCTACGGAATCGTCCAGAGCGCGCGCTGGGTTCCCGGCGCGTTCGCGTACGGAATGGAAATCGACCATCTGCACGCCGCGTACGGCGCGAACGTGCTGCTCGTCGAGTGTTCGAGCGGCGGGTTGCGCGTGACGGCTCCGGGTTCGTGGGTCACGCCGTGGCGATGGTTCAATCCGCCCGACCCGCGGGCGTCGGTCGCGGCGATCGCGCCGGCCGTCGAGCGGTTCATTCGAAGCGAAGATGGTGTTGCGGACGTCGTGCCGGCCGGATAGCCGCGCGGCGTCGACACGCGCGCTTGCGTCGAACACCGAGGCATGCGGAAATGCGGTGTGATCGAACGCGCGAGCGTTCACCGTGCAATGAACCCTCGCGGGAGTTCGCATGATTCGAAATCGTCTGTCGTTCGTTTCGCTCGTGTTGGCGTGTTGCGCGTGCGGTGGAGTGCCGCAGCCGCCCGCAGACGGTTCTAGCGACTCCGCGCTCGCGGACCGAGTCGGAATGGACGGCTCCATCGAAGTCGACGCGACGGTTCCGGTCGACGTGCCCGGTCTACGGGATGCTGTGCCCGAACTCGTGCCGGTCGACGCTCCGAGCTACCAGTACACGGTGTCGATCGGTCCGATCCGACTGACGCCGACGCAGGAGGGCACGTGGTGCATTCTGCGGCGCCTCCCGAATCCGAATCCGCAGTACCTGCGCCGCACGCGGATTCATCTCGGCCCGGCCAGTCACCATTTGATCTTCTACGCGTCCCCGGCGACGGTCGAGCGAACGACGCCGTTTCCGTGTCGCGGATTCTCCGGCGTGCGCAGCCTGACGAACTTCGAGACTCCGCTCGCCATTGCGCAGCAGACGGACACGACCGTCTCCATGCCGGACTCGCCGCCGATCGGCATGGGGCTCGGGGCGATGCAGATGGTGCGTCTCGAGTTCCACGCCATCAACACGACCGCAGCTCCCATGGACGCAATGGGAACCGTCACCGTGGACACGACCGATCGAACCCCCGCGATCACCCGCGGAGACATCATGTTCTGGGGCAACACGCGACTCAGTCTGCCCGCACGATCGCGTACACGGGTGGACTTCTTCGCGCTGCCGCTGTCTGGTTCTCGGATTTTTGCGCTGACCTCGCACACGCACCAACTCGGCACGCTCGCGACGATCAGTGTCGCGATGCAGGGTCCCACGCCGGACCCGACGATGGTCACGGATCTTCGCGAGGTGCATCGCTCGATCAACTGGGCCGAACCGCCGCTCACGCAGTTGGACCCTCCGTTGCTCTTGCCCAGTGCGCAGGGCCTGCATCTCGTTTGCAATTACAACAACACGACAAGTGCGACCGTGACCTTTGGCGAGGATTTCAACCAGGAAATGTGCTTCATGTGGGGCTACTACTGGCCCGGACGCGGAACGCATTTCTGTGTCGACGATACGGGCGTGACCATTTGCGTTCCGCTCATGGGCACTTGACGGGACAGTCCGGGAAATGAAGCGCGAGCTACCGGTCGTCCGTCGGCGCGTCGCGCTCGTGCTGTCGGGTTGCGGCGTTCACGACGGCACCGAAGTGCACGAGGCATCGTTCGCGTGGCTCGCGCTCGAACGACTCGGGATGGAGGTGGTGTGCGTTGCGCCGGATGTACCGGTTGCGACGGTCATCGACCATTCGAGCGGCGCCGCGGACACGCGCGGCGATCGAAGCGTACTCGCGGAGAGTGCGCGAATCGCTCGGGGACCCGTCCGTGCGTTGCGCGCGGACGTGGCGCGCGACGTTGCAGCCGCGGTGTTTCCCGGTGGTTACGGAGTGACGCGAACGCTGACGGACTTCGCGCGTGTGGGTCGCGGATTCGCCGTCATGCCCGCCGTCGCGGAGTTCATCGTCGCGATGCACGCGGCGCGCAAGCCGCAGGTGTTCATGTGCACGGCGCCGTTGCTCGCCGCGCGCGTGCTCGGCGCGAACGGCGTGCGGCTGACAATTGGAAATGACGATGCTCTTGCGAGCGAGTTGGTTCATTGCGGCGCGGTGCATGTGCCGTCGAACGTTGCGTCGGTCGTCGTCGACCATGCGAATCGCGTCGTGAGTACGCCGGCGTTTCTCGCAGCGCGCGGCATGCCCGAACTCGCGGACGGCATCGACCGCGCGATGCGGGCGATGGCAGAGTTGATGACGTGAGGGAGGGGATGAAGCGCGACGAGATCGTTGCACTCGACAAGCGGTACGTGTGGCACCCGTACACGGCGATGGAGTCGTACATCGCGGAGGTGAACCCGATTGTCGTTGCGCGCGCGGAGGGGCCGTATCTCTGGGACGTCGAGGGCAAGCGGTATCTCGACGCGAACGGGTCGTGGTGGGTCGCGACGTTGGGTCACCGGCATCCACGGCTCGTGCGCGCGCTCCAGGCGCAACTCGAGTCGTTCGCACACGCGCCGCTGGCGGGGTGCACGCACGAGCCTGCAGCGGCGCTCGCGCGCGATCTCGTGGACATTGCGCCGAACTCGGAGCATGGCATTGGTCCGGAAAGCCGACTCACGCGAGTGTTCTATTCGGACGACGGGAGTACCGCGGTCGAGTTCGCAATCAAGGCCGCGGTGCAATACTGGGCACAGAACGGTCGTCGCGAACGGACGCGATTTGTGTCCTTTGGCGGGGCGTTTCATGGCGAAACCGTCGGCGCGACGAGCGTCGGCGGACTCGATGTGTTCCGATCGGTGTTCGGGCCGGTACTGTTCGACGTCGTCCACGCGCCCGCACCAACTGATGCCGCCGAATGTGAGCGATCACTCGCATTCGTCGAACGCGCGCTCCGGACGGACGGGGATGCGATCGCCGCCGTCGTGATCGAACCGGTGATCCGCGGCGCGGCCGGGATGCAGATGCACGATCCGTCGTTTGTCGCGGCGTTGCGGGAACTCACACGAACGCACGACACGTTCCTGATCGCGGATGAGGTGTTCACGGGACTGCAGCGAACCGGCGCGACGTTTGCGTGCGACCTCGCCGGCGTCGTCCCGGACTTTCTCTGTCTCGCAAAGGCACTCTCGGGCGGACTGCTCCCGTTCGCCGCGACGCTCGCGACCGAGCGCGTGTTCAACGGCTTTCTCGGCGATCGCGCGCGTGCCCTGTATTACGGGCATTCATACTGCGGCAATCCACTCGGCGCGGCCGTGGCGCGGGAGGTGCTCGCGGTGCACCGGGACGACGACGTCGCGGGCCGCGTCGCGAGGAATGCAGCGGTGTACCGCGAGCGATTCGAACGAATGGCCAACACGATTCCGGGCGTGGTTCGTTGGCGCGCGCGCGGCGCGGTGGCTGCGATCGATCTCGGGGGCGACGGATACATGGGCGGACTCGGATGGCGAGTGTTCGACGCTGCGCGCGAGCGCGGTGTGTATCTCCGTCCGCTCGGGGACACGGTGTACATCGCGCCGGCGCTCAACATCGACGATCGTCCGCGCGATGAGTTGCTGGATGTCGTGGAGGAGAGTGTGCGGGTCGTGATGGGGCGGGTGTGATGTTCGCGCCCTACAACGCCCACCATGGAATCGCGGTGATCCGGTCGTCGAGCTGAATCGGACGGGGGCACCGGCAGACGATCACACCGCGTTTTGCTCCCGTACGCTTGTCGTCGAGGAAGTCGCGCAGATGCCGGGCGTCGTCGGCGCGCGGGTTCTCTGTCCATTTCACTTCGACGGGAAGGACCTCGTTCTGCTGTTCGATGACGAAGTCGATCTCCGCGCCCCCTTTAGTTCGGAAATAGAAGAGGCGCCCCCGTCTCGCGTACTGCAGGCGCTTCCACAGTTCGACGGCAACCCATTGTTCGAAGATCGGTCCCGGATCGGACAGAACTGTGTCTTGCGTCACGGAGAGTCCCGCGGCGGCGTGTCGCAGCCCGAGATCCACCATATAAAAGCGCGGCGTCGAGAGCAATTGCTTGCGGCTGCTCCGCGACCACGCATCGATTCGAAACCCGAGAAACATGTCCTCGAGTAGTTCGTAGTGGCTTCGAATCGTCGGCAGTGAAACACCAGATTCGCGCGCGACCGCTGCGAAATTCACGATCTGCCCCGATTCCGCCGCTGCCAGCCGAATGAACCGCGCAAACCCGCCCCAGTCCCGCACGAAGGATTCGCGACGCAGTTCGGTTTCGAGGTGTGCGGTCGCGAAGGTGCGCAGGAGGCTCTCTCGATCCGCGCGCGGCGCGACGACGATGCCGGGCAGATCGCCGTACGTCAGCCGCTCCATGAGGGACGCTCGCGGGAACAGAGGCGGCGGCACCTCGCCGCGAAGCGCGAGCAGCGGCGAAGCTCGAGGCAGATCGGTGGGCGGGGGGCGCTCCGCGAGCACGAGCGGAAACATTCTGTGCAGAATGGCTCGGCCGGGCAAGAGATTGGCCGTGCTCCCCCGCAGGCGCCGAGCACTGCTGCCGCAGAGCACGAATCGGAGTCGGGAGCGGTCACGATCGTACAAGTGTTGTACCGAGTCGAAGATCGACGGCACGAGTTGCGCCTCGTCGACGACGACAACATGCGGTTGGCGCCGTGTCGGAAGCGCGCGACACACTTCGACGAATTCGCCAGCGCGTTCCAGGAGGCGCGAGCGTTCTTCGGGAAGCGAGAGGTCGAACCAAAGCGACGGTTCGGGGACCGCCCGGCGGAGGAGCGTTGTCTTACCAGTCTGTCGCGCGCCGAACAGGACGTGAACGTACGGCTTCCGGAGCGCGGCTTGGAACGGCTCGTCGAACCAACGACCTTTCAGCATATGTACTTTCTAAACGGCTTCCTTTTCTAAAGTCAACCTTACGATTGGGCACTCACCGTCCCACCCACCAACTCGTGAGGGTGCGCAGGTGCTCCGCCAAGTCCGCGCGCGTCCACACGGCGCCCGGTGTGTCCGTCCGCACGTGCGTGATGCCGTAGAACGCAACGCCGCGCTGGTTGTTCGCGTGCGCACCGGCGTGCAACGCGGCGAACTGTTGCGCGAGGCCGCCGCGCGTCGGGCTCGGAGGACAACTCCCGCGGTAGGGCGCGAGGTCGCACGACGGCATGTCGAGGTAGTTGGTGACTCTCTCGGTTCCGAGACCGAGGCCGGAGAGTACATAGTTGTTGATTGTCGGGACCGCGTTGCCCAGGCGCGTCGCCGTCCACTCGAGGTAGCGTTCGGTGTCTTCCGCGCCCACGACAGTGCGAGTCGTCAGGCAGCGTGTCCACGGAGTGCCTGCGGTGCCGCACAGCGTCGCGTTCTGCGGATACGCCTCGATGAGGAAACGTCGGCAGTGCGCCAGACACGCAGTCAGAAATCCCCGCATCAGCGGAAACACGCCATTGCCGACTGCCGGGTCGAGCCAGACTTCCGACGATCCAGGGTTGAGCCAAAAGATCATTCGCCGATCGAATCCGCGCCGCGCGAGTTCGTCGAGCAACGTCGCAGCGCGCGCTCCGTAGCCCTCGGCGGCGCCGTCGCGCCAGGCGAGTCCGCCGATTTCGTCGACGGCCGCGTAGTCCCAGCCGAAGCGGAGGATTCGCTCGATTCGATCGGCGGCCGAGCCGTCGGTGAGCCAGGCCTGGAGTTGGTCGTTCGACAGCAGTCGCGCGAGTCGCGCACCGCGTGCGTGCCACGTCGCGAACGCGGGGGGAGGGTCGGCACATGTGGGGTAGTTCGCGTTGGTCCCGGTCGTCCATGCACCGGGCGAGACGGGGCCGGTCCATCCCGGCGGATCGAACAGCGCGGGGTTCGACACACCGAACGTGACGTCGAGTCCGGGAACCAAGAGTCTCTGGTTGAGTGAATCGTCGGGAGTTCCCGCCGCGTCTTGGATCATGCCGTAGTAGAAGATGAGCGGCGCCGAGGGTGGGATGGCGGTGCGTCGGTCACAACGGCGACAACACCGCGCGCAATCGTACGATGTCAGTGCCGGCTCGCCATCGCACAGGCCTGCTCCGGCCGCGAGGCAAGTATTCCCGCCAGCGACGCCACACGATGGAATGCAGCGGTCGCCAACAAGCACGGTATTCGGCGGCGAACACACCGGCGCAGCGTCGGGAGGAGTAACGGGCGCGTCAACGGGTGGTGCCGGTACGTCGGTTGGCGTGGCGGCATCGCCCGGCACGAATGCGTCCCTGAATGCACTCGAGTCTCCCCGCGCGTCCGCAGCACCGTCACCGGCCGTGGCGCCGTCGGGGCGGACGGAGGTTCCGCACGCGCCGACGAGGCATGCAATCGCGAAGAAGGTCGGGCTGGAATGTGCGTGCGCGCGGCGCAGTGAGCGATTCACCGTTCGTATCGCGCGCGCCCGTCGCCCTCCCACCAGTCGCGATAGCGCTGGTACGCGCGCTCGCGTTCGCGACGCGGGAGATTGAAATAGTAGCCGAAGAACTGTCCGGTGAGCTTCTTCAGCTCTTCGCTCGACTCGTGACGGATCGTCGCGTCGTTGTGCAACAGCCCTTCAATCAACCACTCGATTCGGTGTCGATTGGAGTTGCGCTCCCACCAATCGTACCACTGCGCTGCGTTCGTCCCGAAGTCCTGCCGTGCCAAAGTCACCAGCGCGCGCTGCGCGAGGGACGACAGCGTTTGGTCGGGCTCCGTGAGCACGGCGATCAGGGCCGGAATCGCGTCGGTGTCCCGCAGTTCGCCGAGCGCATTGGCCGCAACACGACGCTTCTCGACGGCCGTCGCGGAGTCCCCGAGAACGTTGCGCAGTGTCCGAACCACCTGGTCGAACTCGCCGAATCTGCGATACGCGCGCAGCACTTCCACCGCGGCGACACGCGTCGGAAAGTCCGTGTCGAACACGCGCGCCATGAGCCGTGCGATCGCGCCCGCGTTCACGACTTCGCCAAGACACAATGTCGCGAAGTACCGCTGTTCGGGCTCGGGAGACTCGAGGCGCTCGATGAGGTACGGCGCGGACGCGGCACGGAACATCACCGCGAGCCGGAGCAACGGACCCATGTCTTGCACCGGCGGAACTCGCGCGCGGGTCTCGAGTCGATCGAACGTCACGGGCCCGGGGAAAGACTTGAACACGGCCTCGAGCGCCCGCTCGCCGCCGCCGAGAAGCGCGTGTGCTACGGCGTCGCTCATTCCCTTCGAGCGCACGATCTCCGCGACGAGGTCCGTCGGATTGCGCGGAATCGGCGTGTCGCTCATGAACCCCGCGTCGGGCGAAGTCCGTGCTGCCGGTGGACGCGCCGAGCGCCGACGCGGTGTCGTCGCGAGATCCGGCAGCGGTCCAACGACATCGACCGCGATGGCCCTGCGACCGCCGCGCGCGAATGCTGTCGCGCTACTGCCTCCGGCAGGCGGGGGGACCGACGGTGGACGATACGACGCTGATTGCACGGCAGCAGACGGCGCCGCAGCGGGCTGCGCCGGTGCGGCGGATGGCGGCAACGGAGGGGGGCGCGCCGGAGCGGCGTCCGGCGGCGGTGCGCCGATGAGTGAGCGTGCCACCTCGGCGTCCGGGGCGGCGAACACGCCACGCGTCGACAACGCGGCGTTGGGCTCGCCGCTCGCGACGTTCAAAGCCTCCGCGGCTGCGGTTCCAGCGTCGCGTTTCGTTTCGCTCACCGCGAGCGCACGAAGCGCCTGCGCGCCGCGCTGCTCGGCGACCCTGTGTGCGATGTCCCCGCGCGTGACGATCGTCGGCTCGGCCGGCACGGGGATGACGGCGTGACCGACGGGGGCCGTCTTGCGCTTGCGCTCGACGATGATTCGCTCGAAGGCGTGCGCGGCTTCGCCCGCGAGCTTCACGATCGCGTTGATCGCGTCGAGATCCAACGCCCGCGAACCGCCGTCGAACCAAGCGAGCAAGGCAACGCGATTCGCGATGAAGATCGGAACGATCGCGACGCCGACGGCATCCTTGCGACCGAGGTCCTCTTTGACCATCGGATCGGTACCGCCGCGGTTGAGCGAGCCGAGAATCGGTTCGCCTCGCTCGCGCACGTCGTGAAACGTGCCTTGGGCCTCGAGCGGCACTGCGATGCCGCGAACGGCCGCCGTCGTCACGCCGGTGCCGCGCGCCATCAAGCCCTCGGCGACATCGCCGTGCACGACGAAGAACGCGGCGTATGCAACGCGGTCGGCCGCAAACTCGAGCATCGTCTCCAAGATCGGATCGCGGCTCTCGCCGAGCGCGATGCGTTGCTTTGCTTCGTCGAAGGTCATCGCCGGACGACGATCCGGCTCCGCGATGCGCGGGGGGTCCGGCATCAGGCTCGTACGGTCGTCCTCGAGAATGGCCGTGAGCGCGGCGAGCGCGGACGCCGGGATGCGATTGGTGTACGGCGATGGGTCGATTCCCGCCGACGGTGAGTGCGAGGCGCGCGGAATGTTCGACGTCACGCCCGGCATCGTTCCCGACGGCCGCTTCTCGAGCTTGCGCGCAAGTCGTTGCAGCCGCGGTTCGATGTCGGCGCCGTAGATTTTCGCGAGGGCCCACGCGATGCGAAAGCCGCACGTGACTCGCACGTCGATGGCCGCGCCCGTCACGCCCTGGAGCGCCGCGATTGCCGTGTCACTCAGCGGACCCGCCGTCGCGATGAGCAGGCGGCCGCCCTCGAAACGTACGGGCACCACACCGTTTGCTTCCGCAAGCTCGCGAGGGATCTTGGCGATGGCGTCGGGCGTTGCGTGCGCGAGTTCGTCACGACGCACCGGCAGCATGTCGTGCATCGCCGCGCAGTAGGCGGCGAGGGTGTCCTCGGCAATCGCGTCGATCTCGAGGAGATTCGTCTCGAAGTCGCCGCCGTTGATGACCTGGCGCTGGATCGCTTCGTCGATCTTCTGGTGGGGCACGACCCCGTCGCGGGCGAGCAATGCTGACAGCGCGAACATGGCCTGAGCCCCTTACCAATGCCTCGGAAAGAGCCGGGAGCATCCCTTGGCGACGCCGGCGGTGTCAATCGCGGCGTGGCATCGCGCGATCACCGGCGAAACGCAGGAATCCCAGCAAGATCGCCGCGTTCGAACGACAGGATCGCCAGCGCCGCGGCGGCCACCGTCTCGGTTCGCAGGACGCGGCGGCCCAGCGAAAAGGTGCGAAATCCCGCGGCCTCGGCGCGTTCGATGTCGGCACCGTCCAGCCCGCCCTCCGGTCCAACGAGCAGGGCGAGGCCCGACGTGGCTCGCGGCGTGTCGAGCAACAGGCGCGCGAAGGGCTGTTGCGATTCCTCCCACGCACACAAGCGTGTCGACAGATCCGCTGGCAAGCGCGCGAGGGCTTCGTCGAGCGCGGCCGCATCGCGCACGGTGGGAACGTCCGCGCGACCGCATTGGGAAGCCGCGGCGGACGCGACGGCGCGGAGTCGCTCGGTGCGATTCGCGGCGCCGGTTCCGACCCGAGCGACACTCCGCGCGGTGAACACCGGCCACACCTCGCGAACCCCGAGTTCTGTGGCGTCGCGAACGATGGCCGCCAGCTTCTCGCCCTTGGGCATCCCCTGAATGAGGATCACGCTCGCCGTGTCATGGCGCACGCCCTCTCGCGGCGACTCCAGCAAGCGGATCCGCAACGTCCGCGATCGGCGCACCGATTCACTCTCCGCGATCTGTGCATTCGCCTCCCGCCCGAGACCGTCGAACACAACCAACCGTGCGCCGGCCTGCAGTCGCAGCACGCGCAAGACGTGGTCTGCGACGTCGCCGGGGGCCAACACCACATCGCCCGCGCGGGCATCGGCAATCGCAGCGACCAGAACTCGCGGTGTCGAACTCATCGCGGGCGCTCGAATGTCGGCGCGATCCAGCCTTGGCGCTCGGCCGCAGCGACGAACGCGAGCCCGTGCGCGCGATACGCTTCGACCACCGCGCGCTCTTGGGTCGCCAGCACTCCCGAGAGTACGAGCGCGCCGCCCGGTCGAACACGCGCCGCGAGTGCAGACGCCATGGGGATCAGCACGCCGGCTTCGATGTTGGCGAGGACGAGCGGTGCGTCTTCCGGAATGCACTCGACGCTGCCCACCCGAAACTCGACGGCGTCGGTCAGCCCCAAGCTCTCTCGATTCTCGTTCGCGGCGGTCACGGCATCGGGATCGAGATCGCACGCGATCACTTCGCGGACGCCGAGCAGCACCGCAGCGAACGCCAGCACGCCCGAGCCCGTCCCGACGTCGATGACCCGATCGGGAACCGCGCCGGCGATCGCGTGCGCCATCGCGTCGGCTGCCAGCGTCGTCGACGCGTGTTGTCCCGTGCCAAACGCACGCCCTGGGTCCAGTCGGAGCACGCGCTCCCCGGGTGCGGGCGCGTGCTCGATCCAACTCGGTACCACGACGATGCCAGCGCACAACGGTGTGGGCCGCCAGTGGTCCTTCCACGCGTCGCGCCAGGCGTCGCCGACGAGTTCCTCGTGGTGCGCGTGCGGCGCGAGTTCGTCCACCGCGCGCTCCGCTTCGTCGCGCGTGGCGAAACTCGCGAGCAAGGTTGCACCGTGGGCGCCGGGTCTTGCGAGTGTCGTCGCGTCGCGCTCTTCGATGCCGTCCGCACCGAGCAGTGTGAGCCGGCCGATCATGGCGTCGACGTCGTCGGGCGAGCACTCGACGCGAACGAGCGGATAGGTGGGCGCGGGGGGCATGGGGAAGAAGAGAGGGGAATTTACAGGAAGCTTGCGAGACAGGAAGGACTTTGAATTTCAAACAATCCAAATCTCCCGACCTCCCCGCCCTCCCTGTTCATCGTCTGTATTCCCGCCATGGCGTCGATCGTTTTGCGCTAGGTTCGCGCGGTCATGAGTCGGTTGCGTCCGGTGGTTGCGGTTGCGGCGTGTGCATTGTTCGCGCTCAGTTGTCGCGAGCGGGGCGCGGCGAACTCGGCGTCGGGGGGGCGCGGGCAGGCGTCGGGATCGCGCGCGCCGGAGGTCGATTCGGTGTTGTCGCACGCGGCGGCGCAGGAGTTGGCGAGTGTGTTTCGTCGCGCGGGAACGATCGCGAGCGTGACCGATGCCACGGTGCGAACACCGCGCCATGTCATCGTCGTGCGAGTGGCCGTGGGGCAGGTCAACGAAGAGGCCGATCGCGCGATCGCGGCGATCGAAGTGAGACTGGATGTCGACGCGCAGCGCAACGACGTGTTTCGTGTTGCGAGCGTGGGAATCGATGCGAATCGGCAGGAAGCGATCCTTCACGCGATCCGCGAGTGGTCGGTTGCGTACGCGATTCCCATCGTGGATGCGCTGCGAACGACGGAGCCGGACGTACCCGGCAGCGCGCCGGTGGACAGTCCCGATGCCGGTTCGCTCCACCGCGCGCCGCCGATGCCGTTCGGTCCCTACCTGGCGTTTCCGGGGCCGACCGGGGTGCGCGGCGAGGCTCCCGCTTCCTGGCGTCGCGGAACGCCCGAGATGCATCAGGCGTTGTTTGCGCGGTTCGAATCGGCGCTCGACGAGTTGATCCCCGTGCCGCGTCGCGGGGGCTTTCACACGATGAAGATCACCCTGCACGTTCGCAACGGCGCGGCGGGGGAGGGGGAGTGTCTCGTCGACGGGGCGCCCAACGTGAGACTGTGCGATCTCGCGCGCACGTACGCGTGGCCGACAGGGCCGTACGAGTTCTTGTTCAAGCAGTATTACGTGTTCGCGCCGCGGGGGGGGCCTGGCCGCTGAAGCGGCGGGCTGGGAATGACCGCCTCGCCGTCGCGAGGCTTCGCGGGCGCGCGGTGGGGGACGTCGGGAAGCGGACACCCTACGGACAGTCTTGCCTCGTGGTCGTGCACTCGAACGTGAAGTGCGTGAGACTCTCGCGTCGCTGCGCTTCCGAGTAGCTGATCCCCACGCGGCACCCGGGAGCCGGACCGGTGGGCGGAATCGGTTCGAAGAACAAACTGCACACCCGCTGCGCCGCCAACTCCTGCGCCTGCGCGACAGAAGTCGCCGACATCGAGTTGGACGCCGGGCCGTAACAGTGACCCTCGTAGCGCGCGCAGCGGGACGGGTCCGCGCGCGCGCAGGCCGTGCAGCGGTAGATGTTTTGCCGGTTGCGGCACGCGGCAGTGAACGCGGCGAGCGCGAGGAGCGGCAGCAAGAACTGGACGGTGGAACGGAACCTTGATGGGTGTTTCACGGCGTGCGGGAACCTACTACGTTCGAGAAGCCGGTGCGGCGGCCACGAGCAATGTTTGCAAGACGCCCGGGGGCCTCCGCCCTCACTCCGCCCCGCGAACCGCGCCGATCTCCCGAAGGTACGCGAGTACGGCACGCAAGTCGTCGTCGGACACACACCCCGCGGGGACTGCACTCATGAGTGTACTGCCCTCGCGCACCTGGCGCATGACGTGGTCCGCGCGCAATTGGCGAAAACGCAAGCGCGGTCCAATGTCCTCTTCTCCGTGAGGGTGGCAGTTGCCGCACACGTGGTCGAACGCCGATTGACCCACCGCGATGCGGGCGGATTCGACACTCGCGTTGCTCGCAGTGCTCATCACGAGGCCTCGACGGATCGAGCGCCAACCACCGCCGCGCACGCACGCGGACACAACGCTGCTGCGCGCGGAGCGTGGGCTCGCAGACGCGGCGCTGCTGCCGCTCCCGGTCGAAGCGCACGACGCGGTCATTGCCGCGATCAGGACGATCGAAACGGGTGCGACGCCACTCACTCTCGCCCGTCGTCCACGGGCGGCGGCGGCATGCCGTACATCGGCAACGGGGTCCCGTCGTCTTCGGGGCCGGCGTCGAACGGCGGGACTCCGTACGCAGGCAGGATGTTCGGCTCCTCCTCGAAAACGTCCGCTGCCGTGGCATCGTCGGCGGCGACGTCGACGACGTCCTGCGCCGGCGGCACGTCTTGTCTGCTCGAATCGTTTTGAACCAGCGTGTCTCGTGAAGCAGGCACGTCCACCGCGCCGTCGAGCGTGCGTCCTCGGTCGGGATCCACTGCGGCACTGCAGCCCGTGGCCACCGTGGTCGCGAACATGAACCATGCCGCACGACGGAGCCGCCGCGGTGCGCCGGCAACGGGTGGCGCGAGCGCGCCATCGGGCAGATCCCGGCCGCAGAACGGACACTCGTGCTCGATGAGCGCGACGTGCCGACGGCACGACGGACACGGCGAGAGCGGAACGTGAAGCATGCGGAGGCGTATCTCCCGACACCTTGTGAGAAGCAAACGATCGCACCGATTGTTGCGTGACGCCAGCGAGTCGTCGCTTCCTGATCGGCCCGACCACGACGCATCGTCGCCTCACCGCCCCGCCCGTCGCGCCGCCCTCCGTCGCCGTCGCCCCGTCCCTCTCCCTCCCCTTGCGCGTGCGCGTGCGCGTGCCCGTGCTCGTGCTCGTGCTCGTGCTCGATCCCACTTCCCCCTCTTCCCCCGCCCGCTGAATCCAATTGCCCCCTTCCTCCCTCCCACGCTATTCCCCAATCGTGCGCGCAAACCGTTTCACCTCCGCCCCCCCCGCGCGCGTGACCGCGGTCTCCACCCTCTTCTCCACCGTTCTCTTCACACTCTTCCCCATCCCCGCTTTCGCGCAAGAACCCGCGCGAATGCCGCCCATTCAAGTCGAGTCTCCCGCCTCCCCGCCTTCGAACATCGACTCTCCGGCGAACGCCCCCAATTCGCCCGATGCCCTCGTCGAACTTCGCGACGGCTCTGTTGTGCGCGGGTGGATCGCCGAACGCCGCGTCGACGGCTCGCTCGTGCTCGTCCTCCCGAGTCGCGAGGTTCACACGGTCGCCGCGAATCTGATCGTCCAACTCACCGATCCGCGTTCTCCGATTCCCATCGCGAGGCCCGTGGCGCCGGCCGTCGATCCTTCCGCGCTCGCGACGACCATTGCGACTCCCGATCGCGTTCCGCTTCGCGTCGAGTCCGTCTCGGAGCCCCAACAGGTCGGGATCTCTGGCGGGCAATACACGGAGACCGTCGGGCGGACGATCATCACGACGGATGTCCGAGATCCACTCTGCATGACGCCGTGCACTCTGTGGGTTCGCCCGGGTCCGTTTTCGCTTTGGGCCGGAGGCGAGGGGATCGTCTCTACGCATGATGGTGTCGTCGTGACGAGTCGAGGTCTCCGCGTTCGAGTTCGGCGCGGACTTTCGGTTGCGCGGGATTTGGGGCGAATGCTGATGTGGATGTCCATTGCTTCGTTTGGCGTGGGCATGATCGTGACGGCCATCGGGACATCGACGCGCGACGCGGCGTTGCCGGCTGGAATTGCGCTGATCGTCGGGGGGAATGCAGGCATCGCCGGCGGCGTGACGATGCAGTACGCGAACGGGCCAGGCATCGTGGCGCACGAGTCGCTTCGCCATTCGACCGATGCCCGCGCGCGGGCGGCGGAGTTCGGCTGGAACGGTTTCGCGTTGCCGTTTGCGCTCGGGGCGAGGTTCTGACGCAATGCGAACCGCGACGCGCGTGGCAGTGTTCTCGGGAGTGACTGTGTGCGCCATCGCTCGCGTCGCGAACGCTCAGGCGACCGCCGATGCGCCACCGCCGCCACAGCCTGCATCGGTCGCCCCTCCGAACGTGGCGATGACCGGGCGGGACGACGACGACGCGGTGCGGCTTCGCGATGGGTCGATGGTGCGCGGCCGGATCGCAGAGCGACGGCCCGATGGCACGTTGATCTTCGTGCTGCTCACCGGCGAGACTCGCACGCTCCCGGGCGAGATGATCGTCTCCGTCGGTCGAGTTGCGGGGCCGAGGGCCGCACCCCCGGCTTCCAACGGCGACGACACCGAGGACCTCACGCAGAGCCGGCCTGGAACCTTACCGCTCGCGGTGACATCCGTCGGCCCGACCCTGCGCGTGGGCCATTCCACCAATGTTTCGGGAACGCCAGGGACGCTGTACACGCCCGTCGGCCAAGCCGTGCATCGCGACCACTGTTCGACTCCGTGCACGCTCTTTGTGGCGCCGGGTCTGTTCCGCCTCTGGACCGGGGGACCCAACATCGCGGGGACGACCAGCCTCGTCGACGTTCGGGCCGGTGGCGTCGCGGTACGGATGCATGCGCCGAGCGCCGCAACATGGGCGGTTTCGCCGCATCTCCTGTGGATCGGGCCGATGCTGGCGCTCGCAGGCGCAACGATGATTGTGGTGGCGAGAGTTCTCCGTCCGCCCGTCGACGCGCTGCTCGGCGCTGGAATCCCAACGGCCGCCGTCGGGCTCGGGATCACCATCGGTGGAGCCGTGTGGCTTGGTTCCAGCGCATTCGGCATCGAGTCGCAGCGGCCGTACAGTGAGTCAACGAGCGGAGCGAGATAGTCGGTCACGCACTCTCCCCCGCTCAGCCTTCTTCGCCCTCTCCGGTCTCACGCGCTCGCGCCGACCAACCAATTCTCGATGTGCAACCCTTTGACGCGCGCGAAATGCTTGACGTTGCCGGTGACGAGCGTCGCACCGCGTACGAGACACGTGGCAGCGATCTGTAGGTCGGCGTCGTCCAATCGCGTTCCGCGGCGTTCGAGATGTGCGCGCAGCTCCCCATACCGATTGGCAACCTCGCGCCCGAACGGCAGTACCTCGACCGCGTCGACGAACGCCTCGATGGCCGCGGTGGGCCGTTCGGGAAGTCCGATTCGCGCGACGCCGTAGCGGAGTTCGCCGACGGTGATCGCCGTCGTGCCGCGCTCGGATCGTGCGAGTCCCGCGAGGCGTCGTCTCGACGCGGGGGGCAGACGCCCGCGCAAGATCGCGCTCACCGCGTCCGTGTCAAAGACGTACACGGACCCGCGCCCTACAGAACTACCCGACGCGAGCGTCGGCCCGCCCGCCGTCGGACGACTTCAGAAAATACCCACGCGAAGTCAGGGCGCTCGGCCGCGACGCCCCAAATGCCATCGAGCCAATCGCCGGTGCCTTTGCCATCGCGCGCGGGATCGAACGGAACAATCACCGCGACCGGTTTGCCGCGACGCCGTACGACGACGCGCGCGCCATGCTCTTCAACATCGCGAACGATCCGCGTGAAGTCGTTCTTCGCACCGGAGATGCTGGTGGACGACATATGGCCATGATGGAGGCTCGAGATGGCCAGGTCAAGTTGAGGCGTCGAGCGACGCGATTCCGTGTGCGTTCGGCTCGCGGACGCCGGTGGACGTGATTCGCTGAAGGTCTCTGCGCTGTGCAGCGACAGTCGACCCCATGCGTTGTGATACCTTCTGCGGGCCTCGCGTGCGCCAGTCGACTCACAACTTGCTGCTCGGAGTCACCGCACTCGCACTGCTCGCGTGCGCCTGTTCCGGCCCCGCCGCTCCCGTGCGCTCGCTGGCGGGAAGCTGGCCGTGCATGCTCACGTTCCGCGACGGAACCACGGTCGATCACCCTCGCTATGTGTTTCCTGTCGATGGTCGTCGCGCCGGTGGCCACGGTCGCGGCGTCCGAGCGGTCGAATGTCGGATCAGCGTCGACCGTGCGGACCTCCGCTCGCTCCATCGGCCCGCGGCGATGTTTGGCGCCATCGGTCAACACGCGCAGGGACCGCTCGAGGTCTTCGTCGATGATGTCCGAATCGCCGAGTCGGACCTCCCGGCCGATGCGATCTATCCCATCGCACTCAACTCCATCCGAGCCGACGGCGCGGACCCCGTTGCGATTCGCGTCCGCATCACGTTTCGTGGCGGCGCGCGGTCACCGGGTTTGCCATCGACGTGGGTTGTCGGCGAATACCGCGATCTCTGGCGGCGCCATGTTGGCGGTGCGTTGCCCGACCTCGTAGCGATTGCGCTGTCCGCGATTCTTGCGCTGCTCTCGCTGCTCGCCGCCGTCGCGATCCGTCGCGTCGATTCGTCTGCGGCTCGGTCGCTCGCGACGATTGCTGCGTTCCTGGCCTGTTTCGTTGCGGTTCGGCTGCACGAGAATCCGCTGCGCGCGCTCATCGGGTTTCGCGCGGGGCCGCTTTTCGATGGCGTACGGTTGGTCGGCGGACTCGTCCTGGTCGTCCTGCTCGTCGAGGTTCTTCGACTCCATGCGGGGGCAAAGCTACGGTGGCACTTCATTGTGTTCTACGGCGTCGTGCTCGCGGCGGCGTCGCTTCGGATGGCGATGACGTTCGGATTCGGTGCGCGGTGGCTGAATGCGACCAACCTCCCTGCGTTTGCCGCGTTTGGTTTCGTGCTCGCGCTCTCGATCGTTCTCGTTCGCAAGCCCGAGGTGACCTCACGATTGGTGGCCGCCGGTGCCTTTGCCGTGACGGCCGCTGGCCTCGTGCGGATGTTGGGACTCTTCGGCCTGCCGCGCCTGCCCGACCTGAGCGGACCTGCATTCCTCGGCAGTGCGGTCCTCTGCATTGCGGCCACCGTGCTCGGCGCCGCGTCGCGATACCAACGTTCGCAGCGGGCGCGACTGCTGGGGCGGTTTCTGCCGGGATCCTTGGTGCGCAAGGTTCTCGACGGGTCGCCGCTGCCCCGACAGGAACGTCGGCGACTCACGATGTTCTTCTCGGACTTGAAGGGATTTACGAGTCTGAGCGACCGCATCGCGCCCGAGGTGCTCACACGCGTGCTCACGCAGTACCTCACCGCGATGACGAGGATCGCGGAGGCTCATGGCGGCACGGTCGACAAGTTCATCGGTGACGCCGTCATGGTGTTCTTCGGTGCACCGGATGCGATGGAACCTGCCGACGGTGCGATCGCTTGTGTGTCAATGGCTGTCGAGATGCAGCGCAAGCTGGAAGAACTGAACGAACTCTTCCCGAAGGAGGGACTGCACGAGCGCTTGGTCGCGCGCATCGGCGTCAACACGGGTTATGCGACCGTGGGTGAGTTCGGGTCCGACGAACGAGCGGACTACACCGTCATCGGCTCGGACGTGAATCTCGCACAGCGCCTCGAGTCGAACTGCCCACCCGGCATGGTCCTGATCAGCGAGAGCACGCATGCACTGGTCGACAGCCACTTCCGTTGCACGCCGATGGAGCCCATCACTCCAAAGGGTCTTTCACGCGAGATCCCCGTGTGGGTGATCGATCCCGCGAACGCCCTTCTTCGCCCCTCTCCCGCCGTCGCTCCCCCCCTCCCGTCGCCGTCGCCGTCGTCGTCGCCGTCGTCGTAGTCGTCGTGGTCGGCCGCCCCAACCGCGCCCGCATCAACGTCACCGCCCCCCCGACTCCCCCTCACGGACACGGACAGCCGCACGTCCACGATCGCCATCGACCGTTCGTGCAGGTCATCGTGACTTCGTTGAACGCCATCGCCCCGCGACAGTACGCACACCACGCGTTCGGTCGCGGACACGCGTCGTCCACTCGCGGCGGCGTCGCGGGACACGAGTCGTCCCACGAACACACCGATGCTGCACAACGAACAAGATCGCTGCTCGTCTGGCCGTCCCTCGCCACCCCGATGTCCCTCGCCGCGTCGCTGGCGTTCACGACGTCGCCGACGGTCCCGCCGTCCGCAACATCCGCTGCGCCCGTACTCGCCGCGCACGACGCCACGAAGCACACCGCGAACCACACCGCGAGCCACGCCCCAATGCGGGTCACCGCCACGTGCCCCGCTACGGCGCGCCGGTGATCGAGATCGTCAGGTGCGCCCCCGACGACTGCGTCGAGATGATCACCACCGGAATGATCACGGCCGCAGCCACGGCGACCGCGCCCACAGCGACGACGGCGCCCCACGGGAACCCGCTGCCTTCGGGCACCGCGACGCGCAACGGCGCAAACGCGTCGCCACGCGACTGCACGGGAACGCCGCTGTCGTCGACGGCTTCAAAGTAGTACTCCACCAGCGGCGGACGCACGGCGTCGGGGGGAATCGTCGCGCGGAAGCCGCCCGTGGATGGATCGCGCTGTGCGTTGACGCGCGTGAACAGTCCCCGGCTCGCCCAACGGTATGCGAGCACGATGCGCGACACGCGATGACTCGGGTCGGTCACGGAGCACGCGAGCGGAACGGCGCGACCTCGCAGCGACTGCGCTGGCGAGCGGTGTTCGATCGTGACGGGCGCCGCGTTCGACGTCACGACCGGAATGACCTGCCCCGTCGACGACGTTTGCAACCCCGGACGACCCTCGGCTTCCCAGCGTTGTCGTACCTGGTTGAGAAAGTTCTGAAACCGCGGCGGCAGATCTTGGGACACGGCGTGCGTCGGATCGCGAATGAGCAACTGGCGGAACGCGCCGTCGGCTTCTTCATTGCGATTCAGCGCGAGGTACGAGAACGCGAGCAGCTCGTAGATCTGGATTTCTTGCGGCGGCGTATTGCCGCGGCGAATGATCGCGGCCGACAGCGTCTGGATGGCTTCTTCGTAGCGCAGGTCGTCGTACTGCGAGCGACCGATGTCGGCCAGGCTCTGTTGGCGCCGCTGCGCAAACGACACGGACGGAGCCAACGAAACCGCCAACGCGACCCACACCTCAATAGCCCCGAAGCGCATCGCCGCGATGGTAGCGGTTTGTGCGGCCGTCCGTCCATCCCGAGTCGCAATTCTCGGTCGTTCCCGTCCCACCGCCTGCTTCGCTCGCCCCCAGCGTGGGGGCGAGCTGTCGGCAAAGCCGACTGAGTGGGGGTCCGTTGCCGCGAATGTCTGGCATCCCGTACGCTCCCGCCGCACCGCCGTGACGATTCACCACATCGCCTTGCGCACGCACGCCCTCGACGCCCTCGTCGCGTTCTACCGGGAAATCCTCGGCCTACCCGAACGCGCTCGCAACACCGGAGCGGACGGCCAACGCCGGTCCGTTTGGCTCGAACTCTCTCCCGGTGTCCTCATGCTCGAGCGCGCCGACGCGACCGAACCGACTCCAAACGCCGGCTCCCTCGATCTCCTCGCGCTCCGAGCCGTCCCCGCCGACCTCTCGCATTGGCGCGCGCGTCTCGCCGCCGCCGGGATCCCCGTCGAGAGTTCGACCGAACACACGCTGTACTTTCGCGACCCCGACGGCCGCCGCGTCGGCCTTTCCACTCATCCCCTCGCGTGACCTCCGCCCCGCTCCGCACCCATTCCCGCGTATCCTTCCTCCCCAATGCCCCTCCCTCTTTCTCCCCTGCGCGTGTTCCCGCCCGCTCCCGCTCCCGTTCCCGTCTCCCTCGCCGTCGCCCTCGCCCTCGCCGTTCTCTCCTCCTGCGCCGCCACGCCCATCGCCGTTCGCGCGCCTCTCGCTTCGCCCACGCGTGTACGCACCCGCGCGCCGTACGCTCCTCCTCCCTCGCGCGCACTCGAGTGGATTCGCACGCTCGCCTCCGAGGCCGGTCCGCGTCTCTCCGGTTCGCCGGGTGATCCACTGGCGGTCGCGTGGGGCGTTCGCGTCATGCGGCTCGCCGGTCTCACCAACGTTCACACCGAGTCCGTTCGCGCACCGCATTGGTCGCGCGGCGCCGAGTCCGGCGAGATCGTCACTCCCGTTCCCCACGTCCTTTCGCTCGCAGCGCTCGGCGGCAGCGTGGGGACCGATGCGCCCGTCGAAGCCGAAGTCGTCGAAGTTCAGACACTGGACGCAATTGGCACTCTCGCGCCAACGTCCGTCCGCGGTCACATCGTGTTCGTCAATCATCGCATGGAGCGCGCGCGCGACGGGGGAGGGTACGGTCGCGGCATCGGTGTGCGACTTCGCGCCGCGGTGGTGGCCGCGCGCGCCGGCGCCATCGCAGTCGTGATTCGATCGATTGGCACGGACAACGCACGAACACCGCACACCGGAATGATGCTGTACGCCGACGGTGTGCCGCGCATCCCCGCGGCTGCCCTGAGTCACCCCGATGCCGATGTGCTCCACGACCTCGTCGCATCGGGTTCGGCAGTGCGTATTCGAATGTCCCTGGGCGCACGCCTGCTTCCCGAGGTCGACACGGCCAACGTCGTCGGCGAAGTGCGTGGGAGCGAACGCCCGGACGAAGTCGTGCTCATGGGTGGACATCTGGATTCGTGGGACCTCGGAATGGGCGCAATCGACGACGGAGCCGGCTGCGCAATTGTTCTCGAAGCCGCGCGTCGGCTCGCGGAGCGTGCTCGCCCGCCCCGACGAACGCTTCGAATCGTGTTTTTTGCAAACGAGGAGAACGGCGGTGCCGGGGCGCGCGCGTACGCGCAAGCGCACGCCGACGAGTTGTCGCGGCACATCGTCGCGCTCGAAGCCGACACGGGGGACGGTCGCGTCTACGGTGTGAGGTACAGTGGCGCAGCGGAATCGCGTCCACTGTTTCGACGCGTCCTGCGCGCGCTGCGACCCTTGCACTTGGTCGTGGACGACGACCCGGCGCACGGCGGCGCCGATCTCGGTCCGCTCAGTCCCGCCCACGTCCCGCTCATCGATCTACGCCAAGACATGACCACGTACTTCGACTACCACCACACCGCCAACGACACCCCCGCGATCGTCGACGCCGCGGCGCTCGATCAAGCCGTCGATGCGTATGCGCGCCTCGCCGGGGCGCTCGTGGACATGGACGGTGACTTCGGTCGCGCGCCGCCTCGGCCAGAACGATGAAGGCCTCGGGAATCGCCAATTGCCCTGCACGCAGACTCGCACTCAGCGCAACGGTGTGCGCTGTACTCGCGTGCTCCGGGCGCATCCCGCCGCCCCCGCGCGACGTCGATACGGGATTGGACGCGAGCACGGACGTTGTCGTGACGGGTTCGTGCGCGCAACAACCGGTGCCGAACGACAGCGACGCCGGCGTGACTGTGATGTTCGGCGTGCCGCACGGGTTCATTTGCGGGGATCGATTCATGGCATCGGTCCAATTGGTCAATCGCACGGGGATGGACGTCAATGTCCTCGACATCACGATTGGCTCGACCGTCACGCGCGCCGCGGGCGGTCGATGCTACGGCGCTGGCGAAAGTTCGTGGACGCCGGACGTCACGACGGTTCCCGCCGGCACGACGCGCGTGGTGCTCAGCGCGCAGGGCGGGCGCTTTTGCTGCATCGGCTCCCCGTGTTCACTCCTGCTGTTGTGCTCGCGTCGGTGGGACGTGACCATCACGACCAACGTCGGCGTGTTTCGCGCGTGCGCCGATTCCGACATCGACTATGGCGGTTGCACAGTCCTCTGCACCCCCGACGGCGGAACGTAGGAACGAACCTCACCCCCGCCGCTCCATCGCGCATGCAAACGCTCAGTACGGACGTCGTCGTGGTCGTACGTGGTCGTGGCCGAAAACGCATCCAACGTTCCGCAAATCCCAGCCGCCCTCACAACACATCGAACGGATACTGCTGGTCCGCATAGGCGCGGTCCGCGATGCTCTTCAGTAGCTCGTCGTCGTTCTTGTCGAACTGCGAGACCACTCCCTGCATCCGCTTCTCGGCCGCATTGCAGAACGACGCCGTGAGGTCGATCTCACGCCGTGCGCCGTCCTCTCCCTTTTTCTCGATGGCGCGAGTCGTTCGGGAGATCGTCGCGGCCACGCCGTACAGATCGATCGCGAGATCGGCGATGCGTCGCTGCGTGTACTGCATTTCTGCGATGTCCTTGCCGTGCTTGCGAAGGACTTTGTCGATCTGCCGGCCGAGCTGCGAGGTAAATTCCTCGAACACGACGCTCTCGCGCTTGAGCGCACCGTGCGCGCGGTCGAGACGCTCGCGACCCAGCACCGACCGTGCACGCTGAATCGCAAAGTCACTGAGCAACCCGAATCCCTTGATCGGCTCACGCATCGCTCGCGCCACTTCGGCGAGCTGTTTGCCGGGCGTCTGCATCCCTGCCAGTGCGATGAATGCGCGCAGAATCTCGTTGGTTCCCTCGAAGATCAGGTTGATCCGCGCATCGCGCAACATCCGCTCGTACGGATACTCCTGCATGTACCCAATGCCCGCCGCGATCTGCAGAGTCTCGTTGACGACACGCCACAATGTCTCGCTGCCGAACACTTTGCAGATCGCGCTCTCCAGGGAGTAGTCGTGAATCTTCGCATCCATCATGCCCGCGGTGAGATAGGTCATGGACTCCAGTGCGTACACATCGGTCATCATCCGCGCGATCTTGTCTTTGATCATCCCGAACTCGCCGATGGATCGGCCGAACGCGCGCCGCTCGCTCACGCGCTCGATCGCCATCTTCACGAGTTGCTTGCTGGAGCCGACGCAACCTGCTGCGAGTCCGAGCCTCCCGTTGTTCAAAACCTCCATCGCGACTTTGAACCCGCGACCCGCCTCGCCGAGCACGTTTGCGACTGGCACCTTGACGTCCTCGAAGAAGATCTCCGTGGTCGAGCTTCCGCGGATGCCGAGTTTGTGCTCGGGCGGACCGTTCTTCACGCCGTACGCGCGCTCGACGACGAACGCGGTGATCTTCGGCTTGGTCTTCGGGTCGTCCGCGCCCGTCGTCCGTGCGAAGACGGTGAAGATGTCAGCGTACTCGCCATTGCTGATCCAGATCTTGTTGCCATTGACGACGTAATGATCGCCGTCGTCCGATAGCTGCGCTTTTGTCTGGATGCCCGCGGCGTCGCTGCCCGCGCCCGGCTCGGTCAGTGCGAACGCGGCGAGTTGTTCCCCCGACGCGAGCCGCGGGAGGTACTTCTTCTTCTGCGCCTCGGTGCCGAACAGCAGGATGCCTTTGAGCCCGATCGACTGGTGCGCGCCGAGCGTCACCGCAAGCGACCCGTCGATCCCCGCGACTTCTTGCATGACGCGCACGTAGCTCGCATTCGAGAGCCCGACGCCGCCGTACTCTGTCGGAATGATCATGCCGAACAGGCCCAGTTCCTTCATTCCCTTGATCACGGCCTCGGGGATGCGCGCGTCGCGATCGATCTTGGCGCTGTCGACGTTGCGCGCGCAGAATTCGCGCACGGATTCGAGAATCATCGACGTGTTCTCACGCTCCTCCTTGGAAATCTCGGGATACGGAAAGAGCATCTCTTCCGGAATCACGCCGCAAAAGAGGGACTTCATGAAACTCTGTTCGATCGCCATTGCGTCCTGCCTTGGAAAGCGCGTGTTGAAATCGCACCGTGGTTCTATCACGGGCGGCACCGGTGCCGAGAGGTTCTAGTGACAGAAGCCGCCGACGGGCGCCGTGCAGGTGTCTTCGCGAATCGTGCACTGGACTGCCGGAACGCCCGCCGCGGTCATCGCAGGCTGGCAGTCGAGCACGCGCTCCAGCGTGCAGCCGCGGTACAGAGCTGCGCACTGCTGGGCACAGGGCACGCCGGAGAGATCCGCGTCGGTCGCCGGGACCCGCCCGCCGTCGGCGTTCACGAAAAACAGCGGAAGCGTCAGCGTGTCTTCGCGTTGGCCGCAGCAACCGGCGACGAGCGTCGCGAGGACGAGCGAGAGAAATGTGAATGCCGTTCGCATGTGGCGCGTCGGTTTCGCTGGGCGGCCCATGGGAGGATTCTACGGTGTTGCGACGACGCTTTCGCATCGAGCCGGGGTCGGCGCAGCGGATTCGTGCGGGCGCTCTTCGTCGCGCACGTCGTCGTTCGCAGGGGAGCTGGGGACAACCGACACCGCGGTGGGCGGTGCGATCGTCGAGGGGTCGGCGTACACGACGATCGACTCGCCCGCGACGAGCGACGCGTGACGCGAGCGCTGATTGATCCGAGCGAGCAGTCCCGCCGACAGTCCATAACGTCGCGCGATGGATTCCATGGTGTCGCCGTCTCGCAGGGTCACGCGCAGTCGCACGCGACCTTCGAGGGCAACCGCACGATCGTGAAACTCTTCGGACCCGCGTTCGATTCGATCGACCTCGGTCTCCTCCCACACGCGCGCATCCACGGGCTGTCCGACGATGTACATCTGAAGCCACATTCCGGAGTGCAGCCGGGCTCCGGGGTCGACGGCGTTCCATCGCACGACCTCGTCGGCGCGCGTGCCTGTCGCGCGCGCGATCGCCCCGATCTCGTCGCCGGCGTTGACGCGATAGAACACGCGACGCCGGCCCGCGGGTACCTCGGCGGGCGCCTGCACGGCGATCACGGGCCGCTGGGGGTTCGACGTACGCAAGGCTTCGCGATCGGGCACGAGGATGTCTTGGCCCGACGCCATCGCCCGGGGGTCGCCGATCCCCGACAGCCCGGCGAGCTGCGACGGCGTCCAGCCGTATCGCGCGGCCACATCGTCGGCGGTCTCACCGAGTCGAATGCGGTACGGGCGCGTCGGAGTCAGACTGGCTCGTGCGACGGCTGCATCGACACGGGCGCGGCCACCCTGCGGAACGTGCAGCACGAACGGGTGCATCGCGTCGGCAGGCGGCGTACGGGTTCGCAGGAGCGACGGGTTGAGCTGGTGCACCACGGCGATGTCGGTGCCAAGCGCACGCGCGATGACCTCGAGAGGCACCGATTCAGCTAGCGGACAGTCCTCCCACACGATCGGAGCGTCGCTGGGGCCAGCGCCGAGCGAGAACAACGCGGCGTTGCGCGCGACGATGGCCGACGAGAGAATGCGCGGAACGTAGTGCGTCGTCTCCCAGGGTAGACCGGCTTCGAGGGACGCAAGGGTTTCGAAGTCGTTCGAGTTGTTCTTTCGAATCGCGCGCAGCAGGGCGTTGTAGCCCATGTTGTACGCGGCCAGTGCGAGTTCCCACGAGCCGAAACGCTGGTGCAGGTCTCGAAGCATCCGCGCTGCCGCGTGGGTCGAACGTTCGGGATCGCGACGTTCGTCGACCCAGCCGTCGATGCGGAGCCCGTACGTTCGCGCCGCATCGGACATCAGTTGCCACAACCCGGTGGCGCCGACGCGCGAGACATCGTTCGGATTGAATCCACTCTCGGCGGCGACGACCCACACCAGATCCGTCGGCACGCCCTCGGCCACGAGCCACGATTCGATGCGGCCACGGTACCGGTCTGCGCGACGCAGCCAAGACGCGACGGCTCGCCGCGAGCGGTCATCGATGCGCGCCAGGGCAAGCGCGCGTGCGATCCGCGGAGTGATCCGGACGGTGAGCCCCGGAAGCTGGACCTGCGAGGCGAAGCTGGGATCGAGTGCGTCGGGGAGCGGGGTGCCGGCGGCGGCTGCGCCGTCGAGCGCAGTGCCGGGGCGCACATCTGCGTCGCGCTCGGCCGCACGTAGGTTGGCGAGCAACGTGCTCTCTTCGCCCGCAGGCACCGCACGTCTGGCCAGTGTTCCTGCCGGCGGCGGCTGCGTCTGGGCGTCGAGGCGCGGCGACACGAGAGTCGCCACCATCGCGCACGCAATCGCGATGCGAGGCCGTCGCGGGTCCATGGAACAGATGTAGCAGGAGGTAGGTGAGAACGAGAACTTTTTGACGGGATGCCGCAGATTACGGTCGTCGGGCCGACACGGTTGCTCCGAGCACGCCGTACTTTTGGGCGGTGCGCTCTTTGGTCGTTCCGCGAAAGCAGTCGTAGTGCTCGACGACGCGAATGTCGGCGAAGCCCACGCTTCCGAGCACCGAGATCAGCTCTGCCTCCGGCAGAGCACCGGCAATTCAACCGGTCCACAGATCGATGTCGTTCCGAATCTTCTCCGACAACTCCTCGCGCACGACGATGTCCGCAAGCAACAGCCGCCCCCCGGGGCGCAACACGCGAAAGATCTCGGAGAACGCCTTGTGCTTGTCGGTGGTCAGATTGATCACGCCGTTCGACATCACGGCATCGACGCTCGCGTCGTCGATCGGGAGCGACTCTGCGTCGCCGGCACGCACCTCGACTTGTTCGAGTCCCATGGCCTTCGCCGACGACCGTGCACGATCGGCCATGGCCGCGGTCATGTCGACGCCGATGGCTCGCCCGCTCGGTCCGACGCGCAACGCCGCCACCAACAGATCCATCCCACCGCCGCACCCAACGTCGACGACGGTTTCCCCCGCGGAAAGCGACCCAGCTCGGTGCGGGTTCGCGACGCCCGCGAACGCCGCCGTGCTCTCGGCCGGTATGCGCGCAAGCACCGCAGGATCGTAGCGCAGCCACTCCGCCGCGTACGTGGGTCCGCGATGGAAATGGAAGTCGCCCTGCGGGTCGTTCGCGACGCGCGCGTAGATGAACGAGACCTCTTCACGGAGCCGATTGCTGTCGAAGCCGACGGGACATGCGATGGCCATGGGAAACCTCCTGTGCGTGACCTTGATCAATCATTCAATAGACTACTAGAATACTCATGTCAATCACAGAAAATTGGATATCCCTCAGGCGAGCGCGATTCCGCGCCGAGCGCGATTCCGCGCTAGGATCGACGGATGCAGTACCGCACCCTGGGGCGCACGGGTTGGTCGGTGTCGACGGTGTCGTTCGGCGCGTGGGCCATCGGTGGAAGTTGGGGCCGGGTTCGAGACGAGGACGCGACCGACGCGCTCCACGGGGCGTTCGACCTGGGCGTGAATTTCGTCGACACGGCCGACGTGTACGGCGACGGGCGCAGTGAGCGGCTCGTCGCGTCCGCCGTGCGCGCGCGGCGCAATCGGATCTACGTCGCGACGAAGGCGGGACGGCGCCTCCAGCCGCACACTGCGGAGGGCTACAACCGAGCGAACCTCGAAGCGTTCGTCGACCGCAGTCGAACCAACCTCGGCGTGGACACGATCGACCTGTTGCAGCTCCACTGCCCGCCGACAGCGGTGTACATGCAGACCGCTGCGTTCGACGCCCTCGACGAACTCGTCGCGGCGAAGAAGATCCAGCACTACGGCGTGTCCGTGGAAACTGTGGACGAAGCGCTTACCGCGATCCGCAAACATCCACGGATACAGTCCGTCCAGATCATCTTCAACCTCTTCCGACACAAGCCGGCCGACGCTCTGTTCGACGATGCGCAGCGCCGCGAAGTGGGAATTCTCGCGCGCGTGCCGCTCGCATCCGGGCTGCTGACCGGCAAGATCACCGCCGCGACCCAGTTTGGCGCCGACGACCATCGCACGTTCAATCGACACGGCGAGTTCTTCGACGTCGGTGAGACCTTCTCGGGCGTGGACTTCGACACGGCCCTTCGCGCAGTCGAGGAGATTCGAGCGATCGTGCCGTCGGGCATGACGATGGCGCAGTTCGCGTTGCGCGCCATCGGGATGTTTCCGGCGGTGACGTGTTCGATTCCCGGCGCGAAGAATCGGGAGCAGGCCGAGGCGAACGCGCGCGCCGCGGATCTCCCCGCGCTCACACAGACGCAGATGGACGCCGTTCGAGACGTGTACGACCGCGTTCTGCGCGATGCGATTCACTCGCGCTGGTAGGCTAGCGCGCGGTGTGGACTTGGAACGATCGAAGCGAACTGCGGTGCCGCCACGGCTACATGCACGGCGATTGTCCTGAGGCTTGCTCGGCGTGCGGCCACCGGTGCGAACTGCACCCGGACGCCGGGTGCGATGCGTTCGAGTGCGGATGCGCGCAGTGGGCGGGGGATGAAGACGGGAGCGCGGAGGATGATGCCGAGCGCGCGGAGTGATCGCGGATGATCCGTCGCGTGGCTGCGAGCCTGATCGCCGCGCAACGTGGAGCGTCGTGACGCCGGGGTTTCTGCCATTCGTGCTGCCCGCATCGCTCGAGCGCGCGCTGCGCGACGCATACGCGACGCCGCCGCGTGCGTACCACACGTTCGATCACGTCGAGGAAGTTCTCGCGCACTGCGCCGACGTCCCTGCGTGGAGCGACCCAAACGCGGTTGCGGTCGCAGTGCTGTTTCACGACGCCGTGTACGAGATCGGTCGGGCGGACAATGAGGAACGCAGCGCGTCCATGGCTCGCACTCTCGTTTGCGATCTCATTCCGCACGTGCCGGTCGACTTCGATCGCGTGGATCGGCTGATCGGCCTCACATCACGTCACGGGAAACTCACCGTTGCGGATGTCGACGACGACGAAGCGCACTTTCTCGACGCCGACATGGCAATCTTGGGCGCCTCGGCGGCGCGATACGCGGTGTACGAGAAGCAGATCGCCGCGGAGTACGCCTCGATCGACCGTGAGACGTACCGTCAGGGCCGCGGGTCGTTTCTACGGCGCTTGCTCGAGCGCCCGTACATCTACCTCTCGCCGCACTTTCACGAACGGCTCGAAATGCACGCGCGCGCGAACATCGAGCGGGCGCTCGCGAGCCTGCGAGATCATTGATCCAGCGGCCGCGGTCGACGCCCCGCGCGCGTCACCCAAGACGCACCCGCCGCAGCCCGCTTCGGGCTTCACTCGCGTGTCCACTCTTCCGAGTTTGCCGCGGGATTCATCCCGCGGTGAGCCCTACGCGTCGCCGATCGCTTGCGGCATCCCGATGGGCTGCGTCTCCGCCCCGTCCACTGCGCGCTCCGTCAGCCGATGAATCAGCGGCGCAAATCGCGCCTTCACTCGCCCCTTGACGACGTCGCGAATCAGCCCCGCGTCCTCGCCGAGCATGTTCCGGAACTCTGGATCGACGATCTTTGCACGAAGGCTCTGCACGGCGCCGGGGACCGACTGCGCACTTGCCTTCACGGCCTTCCACGCGCGCGTCGCAACCACCTTGGCGCGTTCGACGCGTGACTGCTGGATGAGCGGCGCGACCTCGTACACGAGATTCGCAGCCGAACCGGCGACGGTGTGCGGCGAGTGATGCAGGGGGCTGGCGAAGCGTGGGTGCTTCTCGAGGAACGCACGGACGTCGGCTTCCGTGAGCCCCGTCTTCTCGTAGGCCGCCTGCAACTCCTGCTCGGCGAGGATGCGACCCTTGAACATGTACATCTGCACGCGAGAATAGAAGTTCGTGGCGCCGTCGCCGCTGGTCTCCACCGCGCAGAAGATCGTGCCAGGGAATCGCGACGTGATGAGCGACTGCACGCCGTCGGAAACTCCCGACGAAGGCATGCAACCGAAAGGCTTCACGCTGACCGTGACGTGCGCCTTGGAGTTGACCGAGTTGACGATCAACTTGCCGACTTCCATGTGGCCTTCGCCGCCGCGAAGATCGTTCGAGTAGTACTGGTCCGCGACCTGCGCGATCAGCTCCATGTCCGGCAGGTGGTAGCCGAACAGTCCCGCCGGCTGCGCGAACGCTTGAAACCCGATGCGCAGCGCCCGGTCGGCAAGGCGCATCGTGGCGAGGCGCTTGGCGACGTCGAAGTTCTCCATTCCGTCCAAGCCGTACTTCCCTGTGTCGGAGCCGCGCAGGAACTGTCGCTGCTTGGTGTCGCGGCTGACTTCCCAGATGTTGTAGAGCAGCCACGCCGTCGTGAGCTGAATGTCGTTCTCGCCGCCCTCGCTCTCGAGAAAGCGCTGAAGGTGGTAGTTGCCGTCGCCCTCGGTGGTCATGGCCCAGAACTCACCGATGATCGACACCTTGGCCCGTGGCCGCAGCTTGTCGACCTTGACCGCTGCCAAGAGCTTCCGTGCCTTCGCGAGCGAAACAAAGATGTTCGTCCGGTCGTGAAGCGCGGCGTACACCAGCTTCTTGGCCTCTTCCATCGCGCGGTTCGTCTCGCCTGGCTCGATCTCGTATGGCCGGATGCGATAGCCAAGCGCATTGAGCACGTCACCGGAGACAATGGCCTTCAAGATCGAGATGAAGAACTTAGGGTTCATCTCGAGTCCGACGTCCTCGCCCGTGGCCTGCGACAGGCCACCTTGCTGCTGGAAAAGCATCACGCGGAAGCCGTCGAAGCCTGCGTCACGCAGCGCTTTGCGGTACTCCGTCACGTACATTCCGAATCGACAGGGGCCGCCCGCGCCCGCCGTGAGAAAGACGTAGTTCGCAATGATGTCTTGCGTCGACATGCCTTCTTTGTCGCGGAGGTCGATGAGGTACTTCACGACGTTTCCAACCGTGAAGTACGTCGGATTGCACTGTGCCCGGTTGCCGAACTCCTTGCCGGTCTGCAGACCCGCACTGTCCGGACAGCCGATGTTCTTCACGTTGTAGCCCACGCCCCCGAGCGCCCCTTCGAGCAGGAAGTCCTGCGCGACGGTGAGTCCCGAGATCAGCAGTGTGACCGTCTCGCGCTCTGAGCGCTTGACTGACGGCGTGGCCATCGTGTCGGTCCACTGCTTGCGTTCCTTGCGCAGTCCGAGGCGTTCGCCTTCGGCTTCCTCCCACGCGCGGAGTTCCGCCTCGATGTCGACGTCGGACGCCGGTGCCGCGACGGGCGCAGGCGCGGCAACGCCGATGAGCGGCAAGCGTCGGGGGGCACGAGCGTCCGTGTTGGCCGTTCGGTTCGTGGAACTGGACTTGTCGAATTCGATGGTCATGAGATTCGGGTCCTTTGCTTACAGGCTGATGGAAACGAACGAGCCGTCCGAGTTTTTCTTCTTGAGCGACACAATGCCCTTCGGTGGCTCGGCCACCGGCGGCGTTGCGGGAACATAGGTTCGAAGCTTTTCTGCGAGCGTCGCGAGTTGCGCGTCGAGCGCAGGGTCCGTCTGCATGCGAGAAGCGAGCGAGCGCTTCTTCATTTCGAGCAATTCAAAGCGCTTGCGGTCGATGCTCACGGCCAACTCTTGCCGCTTGCGGGCCATGTCCGACAGCATCTCTTCTTGCAGCTTCAGACTGTAGGCATAGGTCTTGACGCGGATCTTGATCGACCCGCCCGGCTTGTTCGCGTCGAGGTCGTGAAGCGCCGCATACGGTGTGGCGCTCGTCGAAACGATGCTCTCGACGATTCCGTACGTCGGCGCGTCGTGACCGCACTTGAAGCTCGATAGGTCGAGCAGCGCGACGTTCGGGTGCCGCGACGCGAACTTGGTCGCCCAGACTTTCTGCGCGCTGTTGGCCGAGTAGTTCTCCGGCCAGACGTCGTTGATGTCGAGCGGGTGCTGCCCGCGCGCGTACTCGTCTTTGAAGTACCGGCGCAGGTAGTCGTCGTCCCGCGGAATCGACCGCACCGAGAGGATCGGATACCCGAGCACCTGGAACTCTTCTGGGATGCCGTGATTCAGCCCCGGATCGGAGTGGTACGGCCGTCCGATCATCAGGATGGCAATCCGGTTCTCCGCTTCGACGGTCTCGAGAATTGCGCGGCCCTTGTCCTGCAGATCGCGCTCGAACGCTTCGAGTGCCGCGAGTCCCTGCTTGTGCCCGTGGTCGCTCTCGTCCTCGGTGATGCCCAGTCGCGGGCCCCACGTTTCGAACATTCGTCGCGCCGTCAGCAGCGGTTCGCCGAACGAAAGTCCCGGGTCGAGATACTCGATGCCGCGCTCTGCGAAGAAGTCGACTTCCTTCGTGAATGCCGCCTTCATCACCTCGGGCGCGCCGGCCACAATCGGACAGCTCGTCTTGTCCATGACGTTCTCGCCGAACGACGGAACGTTCGTGAGAATCGGGAAGAAGATGTAGTTCAGCTTCTTCTCGGGCGTGTGCTGATGGAACAGCAGGTTGTGAATGTGGGCCTGCGCTACTTTCGACGGGAAGCACGGATCGATCGATCCGTACTTGCCGCCTTCGACCCACATCTCCTCGCTCGTGTGGTCGCTGAAGATCACGTTCTGCTTCGGCACGCCGATCGCTTCGAAGTACGCGCGGAAGTACGGCGACGTCGAATACATGTTCAGCACTTTCGGCATGCCGATTCGCGTGCGCCGCCGCTTTTCCTGCGCGGCCGCGTCGCCGCGACGGAACGGCCGAGTTCCTTCGACGCGTCGGATCCCGAGGAACCCGCGCTTGACGATCATGTCCTTGACGGGCGTGCCGTCGGCCGGAATCGGCGTGCCCTTGTAAAAGCTCGCGAACGCACGCTTCGACTCGTAGTCGACGATGTTCGGAAATTCCTTGGCGATGGCCTTTCGCTCGGCCACGAGCGACAGCATCGCTTCCTCGCTCTCGACGGTGCCCTTCTCGCAGGAGAAGCCCGAGATGTACCGCGCCGTCGAGCCGTCGGGACGTTGCGCGTCGATGAACGTGCGCTTGCAGTTGTTCGGGCAGAAGTGACAGGTCGTGCTGTCGTCCGTCGTGCTCGAGTACGTGAGCGCCAGCGCCGCGTCCAAGCCGATGAACGTCGACGTGCCCTTGCGCTTGAACACTCGCAACGTCTCGAACGCGGCGCCGATCGCGCCGGCTTCGCCGGTGTGCGGATGCACGAAGACTTCGGCGCCCGGCACGCGGTCCTTGATGTAGTCGACCTGTGCCTTGACGGCCGCGAGGTTGTATTGCGTTCCGCCCTGTAGAACGAACTTCTGTCCCAGTGACGCGAGTCGCGGAATCTGTACGACGTACTGCCAGACGTTCTTCGGCAACACCTGCGCGAGTCCGGCGAGCAGTTCCTCTTTCGAGAAGCCTTCCTTCTGGAAGTTCACTCGGTCGGTGTCTAGAAACACCGCGCAGCCGTACGAAAACTTCGGCGCGAGTTCGGCGCCGAACGCCGTGTCGGCGTACTCCGTGACCTTGAGCCCGAACTGGTCCGCCATCGCCTGGAGCAACATGCCGTTGCCCGCCGAGCACGAGTTCGACAATCGGAAGTTCGCAATGTCGCCGTTCTTCATGAACAGGACCTTGATGTCCTGGCCGCCGATGTCGCAGATCACGTCGACGTCGCCGAAGAACTTCGTCGCGCTCATCATGTGCGCAACAGTCTCGACGATGTTCACGTCGGCGCGCAGCGTCTCCTGCAGCACGTCGGCCGCGTATCCGGTCGCGCCGAAGCCGAGCACCTCGAGTCGCGCACCCTTCGATTCGATCTGATCCTTCAGGCTCGCGAGCAGCTCTTTCGTATCCTGAATCGGGTTGCCCTTGGAGAGTTGGTATGCCTTGCAGACGATGTCGCCGTTTTCATCGACGAGGACGGCTTTCGACGACGTGCTCCCGCCGTCGAGTCCGATGACCGCGCGAACCGTTTGACCTGGCGTCAGCGGCATCGGGACGAACTTCGGAATCGCGTACAGCGTGCGGAAATCGTCGATCTCGCCCTTGTTCTTCGCAAGCGGCGGACCGGCCGTCTCGCCGAGGCGGGCCTTGCGCCCGTTGGTCATGTAGTCCTTCAGACCGTCGAGGCCCTTGTAGAGACCAATGCTCGCTTCTTCGCGCAGGCCGTATACGCACGCGCCGAACGCTGCGTAGTACTGCGCATTCTCCGGAACGAAGATCGTCTCTTCGATCGGGCGGTCTTTGGGCCACTTGTACCCGCGCTCGTCCCACGTCTCGGGAATGCGCTTGCGCCAGCACTCCTGCAGAAACGGCAGGTACGTGTTCGGACCGCCGAGCAGAATGACCTTGTGTCGCAGCGTCGATCCGCGGGTGAGCACCGAGAGGTTCTGCAGCACGATCGCGTCAGCGAGCGAGCACAAGATCTGATTGGACTCGATCCCGCTCTTCACGAGGTTCACGATGTCCGTCTCGGCGAACACGCCGCACTTCGCCGCGACGTGGTGAAGCTTCGAGTCGTCGAAATGAATTTCGCGCACGACGTCGGCCGCGAGCCCGACCTTGATCATGCACTTGTCGATCGTCGCACCGGTTCCCGACGCACACTTGTCGTTCATCGACGGCGATGCCGTCTTCTCGCCGGACTTCTCGTCCGTCTTGAACATGATGATCTTGGCGTCCTGCCCGCCGAGTTCGATGACGCTCCCGACGTCGGGATGAAGCTTTTCCACCGCGAGGGTGACCGAGTTCACTTCCTGGACGAACTTCGCGCCGAGACCTGCGCAGAGTGGTGCCGCGCCCGAGCCCGTCAGAAACAGCCGCCACGTGTCCTTGGGGCTCTTCGGAAACGCCGCCTCGATCGTCTCGAGCAACTCGACGACTTTCTCGGGTTGCTTCGTATGGTGCCGCTGGTAGTCGCTCCAGAGGATTTCGAGCGACGTCGGATCGAGCACCACCGCCTTGACCGTCGTCGATCCCACATCGACCCCGACGACCACGGGATCGGTACGTTCGCTGACACTCATGCGTCGCCTCCGGTGACTGACTGTCCAGTCGTTCTGACTGACTGGCCAGTCACCGAAGGTTGGTACCAGAACGCCACGAGCGTCGCAACGACGTTCTGCCGAACCGCGCGCGAACCGAACGATGCTAGCGTCGCGACCGATGGTGGATCGCGCCGAACGCCGAGGCGACATTCTCCGCGCCGCACGCCGGGTATTCGCGACGAAGGGCTTTCACGACACGAAAGTCGACGACATCGTTGCGGCTGCAAACGTCGCGAAGGGAACGTTCTATCTCTATTTCCGGGACAAACGGTCGATCTTCGTCGAGCTCGTGGACGGACTGTTCCAGCGGATCAGCACGGCCATCCTCCGTGTCGATACCGACGCCGACGTCGAAGCGCAGGTGAAACACAACTTGCGGGCGATTCTCGCTGTGCTTCTCGACGACCGCGAGACGACGCAGATCCTCATCGTCCACGCGACGGGGCTCGATCCCGAGTTCGCCGAGAAGATTCGATCGTTCTACGACGTCGCGCGGACTCTTCTGCGGGAGAGTCTCGCCGAGGGCCAACGGCTCGGCATCGTGGCCGACGGTGATCCGGACGTATTCGCCACGCTGTCGATGGGCGCACTGAAGGAAGTGCTTTTCGCCATCCAGGACGCGGAAAAGGCTCATGTGCGCGAAGTGATCGTTCGGGATCTGTTCGAACTTCTCCAGCACGGCTTTCTGCGCACGGCCCCGAAGGGCCGACGCAAGCGTCGACACGCCGAGGTCGCTGCGGCGCCAACGCCCGCAGTTCGAGCGAAGACCCGCGGCCGGTCGTGAGCAATTGACGCTCGACGTCGAGGCGCGGTATTCGGCAGGACATGAATCGAATTTCGTTTCTGGCGCTCGCTTCGGTCCTGGCGTTTGGCTGTGGCGGCGGCAACCCCGCCGACGCAAGTGACGACACCGGCGGGTCCGACGTCGTCGGGTCAGACGCCGTCACGGACACGCCGGCGTCGACCGACTCGCCTGCAATGGAATCGGGCGGGCCGATGACCCACGTGGTGACCGTGGGTGCAACCGGGACGCTCGCGTTCGCGCCGGCGGATCTGACGATCGCCGTCGGCGACACCGTTCGATGGGAGTTCCGTGCGGCGTTTCACAATGTTGTCAGCGGAAGCATGTGCGGCATGCCCGACAATACGTTCTGTTTCGCGAACAACACGAACTGCGCGATGGCCGCGACCGCCCCCGCCGGCGGAATGTATCAATTCCGATTCATGACGGCGGGAACGTTTCCGTACTTCTGCAGCCCGCACTGTGTCTCGGGCATGCGCGGAAACGTCACCGTTCGCTGAGTGCTCGCGAACACATTCTCACCGCGCATTGAGCGGGCGCGAGTCGTCGCCTACGGAGCGTCCATCCCGTTGCGCCACGCGGTTTGGGTCGCATGGACCAGCACACCCGATCCGTCGCCCGCCGTCGGCACGATTTGCTCGGCACTGCGATCGACTTCGATCCGAGTCCAACGCGGAGGTGGCGGCAGGCCGGCCAGCAGCCGCGCGGGAATCACGAACTCTCCCGAATCAGTCGCGACGCATCGGACGTACGCGGACCGACCGCCGCCGCTCGCGGCGACCAGGATCGTCATGATCGGACCGGACTCGGCTCGCCATCGAATCGTCCAGTCGGAGGTCACCGGAACGTGGAGTGGCGCGTCGGCGCTCGGCTCCGTGAGGTCGACCACGGGGGGGCCGATCAGCGTCGTGCGGAACTCGAACTCGCCGCGGCCGCCGTGGACCTGCAAGCGATCGTTCGCGGAATACAACAACTGCCGTCCCGGCTCCGGATCCGATCGGTATCCCATCGCCGCCGCGTCCCACCACAGGTGAATGCGGGGCGAAATTGTGCTGCCGGTCGCGTCGATGTCCCCGCCGTCGACGTACCGCACCGGCTCGATCGGGCCGCAGTGCTGGTCCGACACGCAGATCATTCCGTCGGGACACACTCCGTCGCACACCGGTTCGACCGTCAGCGCGCAGCCGCCGAGGCGCAGCGTCGGGGGCGGGTCGAACCACACGATGTGATTCCATCGGACGAGTTCGACCGGTACGGGGATCGCGAGAAATCCACCGGCCGCGTGTGCGCCCGGGCCGAACTGATGCAAGTGCAGTTCGCCCACGAGCCGAGCGACGGGCCGAGCGGCATCCGCACGAAGGGGAGTTTCGACGATTGCATCCGCCGCGCCATCGGCCGCCGTCGTCGCGTCGAACGCCGGTTCACGCGCGGCGCACGACGATGCGATGGAAAGCCAGACAGCGGACAAAGACCGTATCGGTTGGCGCATCTCGCGGGGAGGGTACCGCGTCGCGCTTCATTCTCCACCTCCGCCAGTGCTGTGGGAGGTCGACGCCGGAGGCGTCGGGAGGGGGCTCCCGCCTCCCGCCTGTTCGCGAAGAAGCGCCATCAGCGCGGCGCCCGCGAAAAATCCCGTCGCGTGCGCGATCGTCGCGTGGTTGCCGCTCGTGAGATCGAACACGACTTGGACTCCCATGAACACCACGAGGCCGATCGCCTGTCGCTTCGCCGCGCTGGCCCCGTCGCGCCGCCAGCCCCGCAGCATCATCGTGAGCGTCGCGCCGACGATTCCCATGATGCAACCCGAGGCGCCGACGAGCATCGTTCGCTGCATTGTTTCCCAGACGCTCGCGAGACCCACGTGCGCGAACCCGACGGCCAATCCCGCGCCGATGTACACGACAGCGTATCGCACACGACCGAGGCTGCGCTCGATGCGAGGGCCGAACGCGATCAGTCCGAGCAAATTCATCGCAAGGTGCACCGGCCCGAAGTGGAGGAACATCGATGTTCCGAGACGCCACCAGTCGCCCTCGGTCACGCGCGGCGGGAGAAGTCCACCGAGGGACTCGAGTGTCTGCATGTCCGTGCTGCCACCGAGCGCGACCTCGGCGACGAACATCACGACGTTCAGTCCCACGATGGCGTACGTCGCGTAGGCGTCACGTTTTTGTGATTCGGGTACGACACCGTATTTCGCGTCGTGCTCCGCGCCGCGCTCGATCGCGTCGAGAATCTCGTTGCTCGCCTGCGACGGCGCGACAAGCGTCACGGTCGGCGCCGCGAGTTCCTGTCGGCGAAGCTCGATCGCGCGAGACGCCGTCCGATCATCCCCCGCGACTCGCGTCGCTTCGTCGAGCAACGCCGACGCTGCGACGACGTCACCGCTTCGCATCGCGGCCGTTGCGCGCCAGAACGACTTCGTCGCGGGTGGCATCGGTGCGAGCGCACCGTCGAGCAAGCGGTCGGTCGCCTCTCTTCGGCCGCTGAGCGCGAAGAGCGTGAGTCGAAGTGTGAACGCGTACGCCCCCCAGGACGCGACGAGCGTCGTGATTTTCGCAACGTACGCAACCATCTCGTCGACGCGGCGCAACTCTCCGAGGGCACGGATCCGCAAGAGGACGTCGTCCGGCATCGCTGTGGCCGTGCTTCCGGCGGCGGGCTCCGTGATCCGAAGAATCTCGGACCAATCACCGCGCATTCGCAGCAGCTGCAGTTTCGCGCCCCGCGCGAGCGCGTCGTCGCCCGCGCCGAGTGATGCAAACAGCGCCTCCGCTTCGTCCGTGCGCCCCTGGCGGTTCAGTTCCAGCGCGCCGATCACTCCGTGCGCCGAGCGCCATGCGCGCGTCGGGTGCACGACGGCCAGCACCCGCGCGATTCGCTGCGCCTGCGGGAACTTCTGCGCGACGAGCAGCTGTTGTACCCGCCACGCGAGGCGGCTCGGGACGATCACGAAGAGCGTGAACCATCCCGCCGCCGCGTAACCGGCCACGTCGTGAAACAGAAACCAGCCCACCGCAGCGATCGCGACGGTGACGGCCAACACCGACGTCAACCACGCGCCCGTTGTCCGTCGCGCGAGTCGCACGAAGAGCGCCGACGCCGCGGCAAGCACCGCGGTGAAGAACAGCACGAAGTTCAGACTCATCCCGCGGCCTCGATGCGTGCCGGCTCCTCCGCGACGATGGGCTCGTCGATGTAGCCGGCGGCCTGGAGACGGAACATCCTTGCGTACCGACCACCGCTCGCGAGCAGTTCGTCGTGCGTGCCGTGCTCGGCGATTTCGCCGTTCTCGATCACCACGATCCGGTCGGCCATGCGCACGTTCGAGAATCGGTGTGTGATCAAGATGGCCGTACGGCCCGCTTTCAGCTCTCGAAACCGCGTGAAGATCTCGTGCTCCGACTCGGCGTCGAGCGCCGCCGTCGGCTCATCGAGCACGAGAAAGCCACTGCGCCGCATGAACGCCCGCGCGAGTGCAATGCGCTGCCACTGCCCGACCGACAGGTCGTCCCCGCCAAATGCGCGTCCGAGCGGCGTCTCGATGCCGCGCGGCAATCGAGTGATGACATCGCGCGCACCTGCATCGTCGACTGCACGATCGATCGCGGTCGTGTCCCCGCGCGCGGGCAGCCAGCCCACGCCGACATTGTCGCCCGCGCTGAACTGGAACCGGACGAAGTCCTGGAAGATTACACCGATTCGCTGGCGCAACTCGCCGGCCGACAGCGTCGCAACGTCGACGTCGTCGAGCAGAATCCGCCCCGACGTCGGTCGATAGAGCCCCACGAGTAGCTTGATGAGCGTTGTCTTCCCGGCGCCGTTGCGTCCAACGAGTGCGAGCGTGTCGCCCGCGGGGATCTCGAACGACACGTCACGCAACGCATCGCGTTCCGTGCCCGGATACTTGAAGCTGACATGGTCGAATCGGACGTGCGGGGCATCGGTCGGCGGGCGTGCGTCGAGGGCGATCGGCTCGTCGGGCTCGTCGTTGGGCACGGCGAGGTACTCGAACAAGTTCGTCATGAACAAGTTGTCTTCGTACATGCGCGCGACCGCGCTGAGCGCGCCCTGCAGCGTCGTCTGTCCTTGACGGAACACGAGCACATACAGGGTCATCGCGCCGAGCGTGATCGCGCCGGTCGCCGACCGAATCGCGATGACGGCATAGGTGCCGTAGAACGCCGTGATCGAGAGCAGTCCCAGCAGGAACAGGCTCCACGTGCGGCGTCGCGTGACCGCAACTTCCTCGGCATGGAAGCCCTCGTGGATCTCGCGATAGCGCTGCGTGAGCCACTGCCCGAGAGAGAACAGCTTCACTTCCTTTGCGGTCTGCTCTCCCGCGAGCACCATCTCGAGATAGAACGCCTTGCGATTGCGTTCCGTCCGCGCGCGCTGCATCAAGAATTGCGCCATCCCGTGGCGGATCTCGCCGACGAATGGCGGCACGGCTGTGATGACCAGCGCGAGCAGCGCCCACGGTCCGAGCGACCACAGCAGCGCTGCGTACCCGACGAGGGTGATGCCGTTGCGAAGAAAATTCAGGATCGAGTTGATCAGATCCAGCGGACGAACGCTGGCCTCGCGGCGGGCTTGCGTCATGCGGTTCATGAAGTCCGGGTCTTCGAAGTGCTGGTACGAAACGTTGCAGGCTTTTTCGAGAATCAGGAGATTGACGCGAAGCCCGAGTTTCGAGCGCAACACGACCTGCGCAAAGTTCGTGAGCTGTGTGACGAGCGAGCGCGACGCCACGATGCCGAGCTCGATGGCGACCCATGTCACCGATGTGCGCCACGGATGGCCGGGATGCCGCGCGGCGTCGACGACGGCATCGATGATCCGTTTGCCGACGAATGCGATCGCTACGTTGCTCGCCGCGTCGAGGATCAGCAGGACGATCAGCGCGACGAGGAGCGTGCGATCGACTTCGGATACCAGCGCGAGCGTCCGGCGAATATTCGCCCACACACTGCCCGCATCGCGCAGGCGATACCGCGGCCCGACCGGCGCAGCTGCGTTCTGTGTGCTTCCGGGCTCCGTCGCGGAAGGGGTCAACGCGTCACCGTGAACCGTGCGCGTCCGACCAGTTGGCCGTCCTCCGTCTCGACATCGACGGTCCACCGCCCGTCGCGCGATGCGGGAAGCTCGCGGCCCGCGAGCGCCGAGCGAAGCCGAATCGTTCCCGCCGGTCCCGGGACCCGGGCCGTACGCTCCGGTGCCCGGAGGACTTCACGGCCTTCGTGACGCCAGACGTGCTGCAAACGATCGCCTTGCCCACCCGGGATGACGACGTCGGTGACAGCAAGCAATTGGTGAATCACGGACGTGTGGAGCACGGAGACCTCCATGGCAAGTCGCCCGTCCGGGAGAACCTGCGGCCCCACGGCTGCCGCGGCGACGTGCATCGGAACCGGCGGGATCACCGATCGTGCGACGTACACCACGCCGAGCGCTGCGCCGAGCGCCACCGCGATGGACGCGGCGACGCGGGCGGTTGCAAGCGAGCGCACGGGAACATGGATCGACGTGAACGCGAACACCGTGACGCCGGCGGCCGACAGCAGCGCGGACAACGTGCGAGTGTTTGGGAAGAGCGCGGGGATCACGAGGTTGAGCGCCGCGAACAGCGTGAACGCGTAGAACACCGACGCCAGCAGTCGCCAGCGCATCAATACCCGGTCGAAGATCACGTCGAGCGTCGACGTCGCCGCGCACAGCGTGAGCATTCCGAAAAACCAGCGGTTCGGCGAATCGAACGACGTCGACTTCCAGTAGAAGGGCAGCGAGAAGAACAGCATCCCCTGATAGAGATTCTTCAACAGGTACGTGACGAGCAGAAATCGCGCTTTCGCCCCGGGAAATGCCAACACGTAGTTTTGCGCGCGCGCGCCGCTCCCGAACAACCGGAAGAACACGACGAGCCCGAGCCAGACGCCGAGCAGCGAGATCGCGAGCCACCGCGCGTAGTGAAAGCCCCTCTGCGCGAAAATCAGCACGGAGATCCCGAGCGTGAGCGCGTAAACCGAGTGCAGCCACCACAACCGGTGTCCGTGCTTCTTCACGAACGAGTGGATGCGGGCCCACACCACGCTGACGAACGTTCGCGGCCCGGTGATCCCTTGCGAGACGTCGGGAGCCGAGGACGATTGCGACAGGTCCGGCCCGGCGGGGGACTCGGAGGGTTCGGGTGCCGACGACGGCGACGGGCTGACGACCTCGGTCGTCGATCCGTCCGCGGGGGGAATGAGTGGGGGCGTGGGGTCCGAAACCATGGCGAGCGTGCGAGAAACCCACCCGTACTGTAGCGCAGACGGGGGTCGGATGCTGTGGTAGGCTTCGCACACTTTCGGGCCAACGCGGCGTTCCCTTTCCGTGGGATGTCGTCTGGGCTCGCGCTCAGGAGGACGTTCGATGAGTCGGGTGACCCACCAACAGCGGCGTTGCGCCGCGGTGTCGTTGATGTTCACGGTCGCGTTGTTCGCGGGCGTGCAGGCGGGCTGCATGGGCGAACGCGCTGCGGTCAATCGCGTCCAGCCGGACTTCCTCGACAAGTCGCAGCTGATCCCCGTGCAGTTCGCCGCGCTCGAGCAGGGAGTCACGCCCGGGTCGCTGACCCAGCGGATGATCCAGCGCGAGGCGCAGTGGTATCACCAGATCACCATCATTGATAAGCCGTCGACCACGGGCGCGACGGGCATCTCCTGGTACACGGGCCTCGAGCGCGTGAATTTCGAGGTGACACAGAACTTTCTCATCGCGCGCCAGGCCTACGAACATCTGCACGGGGGGAGCGACTGCCCCGCTGCGGGCTGTATCGGTCAGAATCCGTGGCAGGGCGAGATCGTCGCGATCTACGCGATCACAGGCCACTTCGACATCCGTCGCGCGTACAACGCTGCGACCGGCGAGGAGCAGAACATCGTCGAGGAAAACGCGTCCGACCGCCCGTGGTACCTGCGGCGGTACATGCGCATCGATTGGTCGCGCAACCTCGTGTCGGGGTTTTCCGCGATGCGTTTTGCGGAATGGACCGGCCGCGTTCGGAGCGAGCCGGTTGCAACATTTTTCAACAACCCCGACGATCCGAATCGGCCAGTCTTCGACTACGGCACGATGAACGGGCGCGAGAACACGCTGCGATATTTCGACATCACCAACCGCATGATCCTCCGCCCCGAGGATTCGACGATCGCGATTCCAGGGTACCCGAACCTCCCCGCCTGCGTTCTGTACGATCGCATCTACGAGAGTTGCCAGCCTGCCGACGTGACCACTCGCGTTTCGTTCATGCGTGTGGATCCCACGCGAGACTACCAACCTCTCGCGATGGACGGTCATCGCATGGAACGCTTCGGCTTTTTCGATTCCAACCGGCACGGCTTCAATGCACACGTTGGCACGGTGGGTCAGCCGGATCGGCGTTACTTCGCCGCGCGACACAATCTGTGGCAGCAGCATCACGCGCGGCCCGAAGACGCGGCGTCGAATCCAGGGGCTGCGGGCTCGCTCCACCATCAGGCCGGCGACGCGACTTGTCGCACGGACGACGAGTGTCTCGGGGTATCAGCGACAGCGCGCTGTGACGCGGCGACCAGCACCTGCGGCGAGGTCTACATCCGCTGCACGAGCGACATGGCGTGCGCCAGCGTCGGCTCGGGATCGAGTTGTGACTCCGACGTCGCGTACACGCGCGCGGACAACACCGGCCTCTGTTTGCTACCGTACCGCAGCCGGCGTGTTCGGCCGATTCCGTATCACGTATCTCCAAACTATCCCGAGCGCATGATGCCCGTCACGAACAGTGTTGTTCGCGAGTGGAATCGTGTGTTCAGCGACGCCGTCGGTCAGGCGCGTTATCGCGAGTGCCTGCTCGATCGCAGTGCCGGCAACGGCAGTCCCGCCGCGTGCGAGCGATGGCGTCAGACGGGCGTGGGCGGCGGGAGTCCCGACGCACGCTTCGTATTCGTGGGCTGCCATAACCCGGTCTGGGGCACCGATGCGAACTTGCCTGGCGCGCATTCGGACGCCGACGTCCGTGGTGCCCAGGAAGCTGGCTGGGATACGGCCGCGTGTGGGACGCAGGGGACCATCGCGCGTCTGGGCGATGTGCGATACAGCATGATTGCTGCGATCAACGAGTACGACCAACAGGGCTCTTGGGGGCTTGCGGGCATTACCGGCGATCCGGTGTCGGGCGAGGTGATTTCGGGTCGCGGTGCCGTGTGGCAGACTGTGACCGACGCGCAGGCTGCGTGGGCCACCGACGTGATGCGCATTCTGAACCGTGAGGAATCACCCGAGCGATTGGCCCTCGGTCAGACGGTGCTCGACGCGTACGAGGGAATTGCGGGGCGAACCGGACACGATGCGAATCGCCCGTGGACCGTACCGCTCACGCCGCGCCCCGTGCACCGCGACATCACGAACCAGGCCGAACTCGACAATGTACTGGCACAGACCAATCTCAATCACCTTCGAGTGGCGGCCAACAGTTTGCCGAACAACGCCGACCCCGGGCGCGTAGCGGGAATCGGCGGACGCGATCTTTGGGATCTCTCGGCGGAGCGCACATGGCGGGACGGGCAGGAAGTCACGCAGCACACGCTGCGAGCGTTGACGCTGCAGGCCGGAAGAATCCTACGCGATCGGCTCCCGGCCGCCCGCCCCGGGGACGATGCACAATCGCGCATGGCGCGGTTGCGCGACACGAACATCGAGCGAATCTTCGTCAACCGGGAGGAGTTGCTCGGAGCGAACATCGATCCACGCCTCGACACGACGCCGGCAGCGCTCGCGGCGACATCGCCTGCGCGTCACAACAACATCGCGTATCGGACGATCATCCAGCAGATGCGGAGTGAGATCGACAATCTACAGTGCAACTACGAGACCCAGGCGTTCAACGACGATGTGATCACGGTCATGCTGCATCGGTTTCGCCAGAACCGTGTTCCGGGCGACGTCGACTTTGGGCAACAGTGGAACTTCCATCGCCTCGACGCGCGGGCCTGCCCGGAGGAGGTCACGCCGGACAGCTGTCCGCTGAACTACGACGAGATCCAGCGGTATCTCGTTCAGTACATCCACTATGGCGTGCTCGCGCACGAAATCGGCCACTCCGTGGGAGAACGTCACAATTTCAGCGGATCGTCCGACGCCGTGAACTACTTCGACCGGTACTGGGAGCTACGGGGCACTGCGGGTGTCCGATTCGGCGAGCCCCCCGTCGCCGCCGATCAGATTCGTCCGCGGTGGGAACACCAGGCGCGGGGACTGCCCTTCTATTCGTACGTGGAGCAGCGTGAGGGCGTGGAAGAGTACGGCTACTCGTCCGTCATGGACTACAAGGGCTGGAACGAGGACGTCCACGGGCTCGGGCGCTACGATCGCGCGTTCGTGTTGCACGGCTACGTCGACATGGTCGAGGCGTTCGATCGCACGGCCAACGTCGATGAGTCGATCAACATGTTCGAGTCGATGAATGGTGGGTACCAGAGTTCTTTCCACTTCACGTTCAATGGCGGCGCCGGCGCGAGCGCGCGCCCGACGAGCTACCACTACACCGATATTCCGCGGCTCGTCGGAACCACGATGGCGCGGTCCGCGGACGGAACGATGGTCAGCGTCCCGGACATCCGCGAGGACAACCGCTATCCCCTGTTCCTCCGGGAGACGGCGCGGCGGTCGTACAATACGGTGGGCTGGGATGCTTCGCACACGAACGTCGCGACGTCGAATCGGGACGGGACGCCCGGAATGCACGTCGTCGTGCCGTATCGATTCGGCACGGACAACTGGGCCAACTACGTTTGGAACGCCCAGCGCTACGACGCCGGCGCCGACATGTACGAATCGATGCGGTACGTGGCGCAGCACTACCTCGACTATTACTTCTCCAACAGCTTCGCCCGCAATCGCGCGAACTTCACCGTGAATGGATACCGGGCGCGAATGGAGGGTCGCTATCTCAGCCAGATCTACTATTCGATGCGGAACTTCATCTACCTCTGGAACATCTACAACAACGCGTACGGAACGACACTGACCGGCTTCTCCGAGTTCGCGGATACGAACGCCCTTCGAGGCGGGCGCCTCGGCACCGCGATGGTCATCGATACACTCGCGACGGCGGTGCTCATGCCCGAGGCGAATGCCCAGTACCCGACGGAAGGTCGTCACTACCTTACTCGCCGTGCGGACGGCACGCAGGTATGGGACCCGGAGTTCCTACAGGGCGCGACGACGATCGATGTCCCGATTGGTTCCGGGCGCGAATACTCGACGTACTTTGACTTCGCGTCGGGCTTCTACTGGCGCGAGCGGATGGTCAACGCCGGTTCGTATCACGACAAGCGTCAGAGTCTCGAGCATCTCACCGACACGTTCGTCTGGGTCCCGGGACGAACCGTCATCGACCTGACCGACGTGCACCAGATGCAGATCAACATGTACACGATCTACCCCGGACAAACGCTCCGGTTCTTTGGGTCGATCCTGTCGCGTGATCACGACGATGTCGGCGCACAGGTTCGTCCGCGCCCCGACGCCGAGCCCCAGATTCTACGGACGCAGGTGTCGCTCATGAACCTACCGTGGGGCACCGGGATGGGGCGCAATGGCCGTGACCCGAGTCTACAGTCGATCAATCCGAACCTCGGATTCACGCTCGAGCTGGAGACTGCGGTTTATCTGTTCACGAACCTCGGTTCGACGTTCGACCGCACGGCGATGCTGAACTGCCGGTTGTGGTTGGAAGGCGACCGTTGGGAACTGCCAGCGGCGACCGGTCGAACGCTCGTGGAATTCACCGATCCGTTCACGTCGACGACGTACCGCGCACTTCACATTGGAGGCGCGGCGGGAGAGCCCGGCGCGGCGTCCGGTGTGTCACGACGCGATGCACCTGCAAACGAGACCGGCATTGCTGCACGCATGCTCCTCCAGGCGAACGCACTCGAGCGGCGCTGGCGAACGTCTTCGACCAACGACGAGCCCGTGGCGCGTCGCGAACTGCAGCGGTACATCGACCTGCTCAGCATCATGCGGGATCTGAACCGCGTGTTCGAGGGCGGGAATTCGATCGGCAATCGAACGCCCACGGATGAGTAGTCCGCCGGCGCTCACCGGCGCAACTCACGCACGTAGTCGAAACGGTCGCATCATCTGTGACCACCACCCCGGCGGATACGCTGAGTCGCCCGTTCCATAGCTCTCGGGCATCCGATCGAGCGGCAGGTAGTACGTCCCGAACAGCAGATCGAAAACAGGGAAGAGCCCCGCGAGGTTCTTCCCACGCGACGCTTCATCCGCTGCGTGGTGCCAGCGGTGAAAGCGCGGACTCGAGAGAACGTAGCGAAACGGGCCGAACGTCCAGCCCACGTTCGCGTGAAGCAGAACTCCGTGGAGCAGGAGCACCGGGGCCAGGCTGGCCACGACCCGACCGTTGAGGCCTAGCAGAATCAGTGGGATCGCCTGTAGCAGCGCCACGACCGGCGCTTGCAGCGGGTGGTTGCGCGCGCCGGCAAACCAGTCGAGTCGCGTCGAACTGTGATGCGTCTCGTGAAGCCTCCAGAGCCGCTGCGAGTGGAACAACCGATGCACCCAGTATCCGATCAGGTCGCCGATCACGAATGTCTCGACGATCTGCAGCGCAATCGGATGATGTCCGAACCCCCGCACGAGACCGCCAGCGGCGCCGATTCGATCCAATCGCACCGTGCCCCCCGTCACGATCATTGTGAACACTGCGGCGACGACGACCGTTGCCATCGCGAGCAATTGGGTCAGCGTCGGGGTGATCAGCCAGTGAAGCAGGTCGGTCCAGGCTTCTCGCCACCGTCGTCGCGGCATCGTCATCGTCGCGGGCCACCGACGCTCGAGCCGCCGGAAGCCCCAGCCCAACACGGTAATCGCGATCAGCGTTCCGATGATCTTCGCGTGCATCGTCCGTCTCTCGTCCCACGTCGGAGCGAGGCCCCAAGTGCGCGGTTTCCGATCATCATGAGTGCTAGCGCGATCCACGCGCCCGCGCCACGCGTGTCGCGTCCGCGCGCTGGCACGCGGCAACCGCACGCTCCGTCCGTTACGGGTCCCGTCCCGCTGTCACGCCGCGTCGTTCCACCTTCGCGCCCGCCGTCCGACGCGATGCCCGTGTCGCCCCGCGCGCCAACGTCTCCCGTGCTGGTCGCATCGGTCGCGGCATCGTCGCTCCCGCCGTCGGTGCCCGCGTCCAGAGGCGAGTCCACGCACGTGCCCATCGTGCACATCTGTCCCGTCGGGCACGTCGCGCCTGCACAAGCGTCTTCACATCGTCCTGCGACACAGGCCATGCCCATGGGGCAGGTCATCATCAAGCACGCCGTGGCGACACATCGGCCGTCGGACATACGACACGACTCGGCCATCGCGCATCCGCGACATGGACATCGCGGTACACACACGCCGTCGACGCATGTCTGCTCGCCGTCACACATGAGGCCCGCGCACGGGTCGACGCATCGACCCACGCGACACGTGAGCCCCGTCGGGCACCGAACGCCGTCGCACAGACCCACGCACCGCCCGGCGACGCAGCGCTGACCGTCGGGGCAGGTCATCGTCGCGCACGCAGTTTCGACGCACGTCCCGCGCGTGCTGCACGTGAAACCGTCGAAGCAACTCCCTTCGATGCACTGCGCCACACACACTCCACGCTCGCACACGAACCGCGCGGGGCACAGGCCCATTCCGTCGTCGGTCATTCCGTTGCAATCGTTGTCCAGCCCGTCGCAGCGTTCGGCGGAGGGTCCCGTCGTGCGCATGCACGTGAGCATTCCGTTGCGGCACTGGCGCACGCCGTTGGCGCACACACCGCGCTCGCCGGTGTCGCAGGCCATGCCGCCACCGGCGCACACGAGATGATCGACGATCATCAGCAGATCTTGGAAGTCGTTGTCGCCACCGCCGTACAAGTCTTCCCAACCGAAATAGAACGCGTTGGCCGTCACCCGGGAGTCGTACATCAGCACGTGGACGAATCCACCCGTGGCCGCGCGATCCGGCTGGTAGTCCCGCTCGGTGTAGTAGACGTAGCCGGGCGGCGTGCGCAGGTAGAAGCCGATCTCGCCGCCGCGGTACCGCGCGTCCATGCGCACGTTCAGCATCGCGGTGAATCCCATGGGCGCAGTCGACGAGACGAGTTCGTACAGTTCGGTTGCCATCGGGGCGCGGCCCGCGGTCACGTTGTACCAGCCGAACGAGTTTTGGTACGACGTGTCGCGAACGACTACGGTGAAGTTGATCGTGCACCCGGGGACGAAGCGTTGCGGTTCGATGGCGGCGTCATTCACGGCGTTGATCGCTTCACCGCGCATCGTGAGGTACGACTGAAGCGAACCGCCGACCGGCACCATCGTTCCATCGGGCTGACGAACGATCGCGTGCGCGTGGGGTGCGAACACGAGCATTGCGAGCGAAGCGACAACCACGGGACCGAGGCGCGATCGCATGGATGGGATGATAGCGCGGATCGAGCCGTTCGGCGCGCGACCCGTTTTCACCGCCCAGTGATAGCCTTCGCGGCGACATGCGTTCGACTCCCGCACGGAATCGCCTTCGAGTGGCCGAGGTGTTCGGTCTCGATCCGCTGCCACTTCGGTTGCGCGAAGCGATGCTCACGCTGCGCGGGGACGGACAGACCCCCCCGAGTCGCTATGGCCTGTCGTCGCTGCGGCTCTTGCGTCCTGCGATCGCGCTGCCGCTGTGGGCCGGTCGGCCGGCGCGGGGGCGCAGCGTGCCGATTACCAACTTGTACAGCTACGTCCGTCCACCGCCGGAGTTCGGCTGGAGCGTTCGCGTGACGACCGCGCGGGATTTCCGCGGGAAGCAGCTCACGTACGACAGTCACAATGGTACGGACTTCGCAGTTCCGATCGGAACGACGGTCGTCGCCGCAGCGTCCGGACATGTCCGGCGCATCTCGAGTGAGTTCAACCGCGGCGGGCTGAAGATTTTTATCGATCACGGTGACGGTCTCATCACGACGAGCAACCACCTCGCACGCGCGCTCGTTCGCGTCGGCGACCGCGTGGACCGTGGCGACGCGATCGCGCTGTCGGGGTACAGCGGCATCGACGGTCTGGTCACATTTCCATTCGGTGCGCCGCACGTTCATTTCAACGTGTGGCTCGACGGCGAATACGTCGATCCGTTCGCTCCCGACGGCGTGACCTCGATGTGGCGGGTGCGAAATGCGCCGGAACCCCATCGAGCCGGCGAGCGAGGCGAAGGCGAACCCACACCCATCACGGAGTGGGACTCGTCGTCGGTCGCACGTGGCATCGACGCGTGCGCGCACACGCCGGCACGCGACGAGATGGCTGCGATCCCCGACCTGGCCGAGCGTGCGATGGCGCTGCTCATGCAGTGCAACTACTACCCAACGCGTTTCCGCGAGCGCCCCGCACTGTATTCGACCCAACATCCACGCACGCCCCGCCTCGACTTGCCTTTTCGGGCCGCGGACTTCGACGGCATATGGTTTCCCGACTGAGCGTTCGCGTGGCGCCCGCGCGTCCCTCGCGTATGATCTGCGTCCCATGCTCGGCACGTGTCGTCGTTCCACGTTCGTACTCGCAGCGGCGGTGCTTCTTGCGCCTGAAGTCGCCCACGCGCTTTTCGCGCTGCCGCCGCGCTGCATGGCCATTGGCCCGTACTACGGTCGCGGGCGGCCATTCCGGCCCGGCCGCCCGATCCGGCCTCCCCCGCCGCCTCCGCCTCCGCCACCGATCGCGACGTTCGGCAGCGCTGGCCCGCGGATGCAACTTGGACTCTTTCAAGTGAACGGTCCGCTCGGGATCCCCCGTGCGCGCGCGGCAGTTCGCCTCCACATCGACGACGGTCGCGACTGCTACGCCCAATCCCTTTCCACACGGACCAACGCGGGAGGCGCCGCCAGCGTGCGGTTCGTCGTCGCGCCGGACGGTGCGGTCTCGGCCAGCACTGTGTTGCGCGCCATTCCGACGTCGGAGATCGCAGCGCAATGCCTCTCCGCGGCCACGCGCCAGTGGGTATTTCCGGCCGACCGGTCGGGGCGTTCGTCGGTGATCACGATGAGCGTGACGTTCGACCGGCGCGGTCCCATCGCGACGCCTCCAACGACGGATCGTGCCGGCGCGGGCCCGCTGTCGCTCACGGTCCCGACGCGCGTGCTCGGCGACTTCGGACCGGGCGACGCGCGGAGCAGCGGCGGGAGCGAATTCGACGACTTCACGATGAATCTTCGAGCTGGCCAAGTCGTCACGATCGTCGCGCGGGCTCGCGTGGCGCCCGGAGCCGAATCGTCGCTGGACATGTTCGCCACGATCCTTGCGGGCACGAGCGAACTGATGCAAGACGACGACAGCGCGGGCAATCTCAACTCGCGGATCATTTTCACTGCACCGCGCGCCGGCCGGTACACACTTCGCGTCACGACGTTCGGCGGTGGCTCGCATCCGGGCGCGTACGAAGTTCAGACGTACGCGGGGGCGCGGCCGAACGCACAGTGACGGTCACTCGGTTGGCGCGTCGATTGCGGGCGAACCGGCGTCGTCCGCGGGACAGGTCGTTGCGACGTGTGGCGTGACATCGAGTCGCGGGTTGTTCTCACAACCCCCGCCGGACGCCGGGCGCGACGGATCGAGGGCCACGCACCGGGCCGCAAGATCGAACGTGCGGCAGTCGTAGTCGCACGTGCACTGCGGGACGCACTCGCCGCGATTGCTGCAAACATGGGGCCCGAGCGATTCGCAGTGGCTCGCGTACACGCAGAGACGCGGAGCGTCGGGTGGCAGGCACACCCGCTTGTCGAGTTGGTCGGACTGCGAACACGCGAAGCCCGTTGGGCAGTCGCGATCTGTTTGGCACTCTGCGCGACACGCACCGCCGGCGCACACGAGTCGTTCTTCGCAATCGCCGTTGAACACACACTGGGCGGCGGGCGGTCGGCGGACGACGCAGCCTGCGGCCGTCGACACGAGCGACAGAGTCAGCAACCCGATCCCCAACTGGACGCTGGCACATGCGATGCGCGACATCACCGGGTTCCTATCGCACGGACACCTGCGCCACAAGCTCCGACGCACAGGCCGCGACCGCCGAGATCGTGCGACCGCACACGCGAGACTCCGTCGGTCGCGGGGTGTGTCATACTGTTCGCGCATGGTCGATCCGGACGACGACGAGAACGATTTCAGCCTGCCGGGGCTCCCGCGGCGCCGTCGCAGACGTCGGCGAGTCGCCACGGCCGACGAAAACGTCTTGCGGTCCGATCCGCCACCGCCACCGCGATTGTCCGTGCCTCCGCCGTCCTCGTCGCTCAGCGATCCGCCGCCACGCCTGTCGGAACCGCCCGCGCGAGTGTCCTACCCGCCGCGGGCGAGTGACCCGGACATCTTCGTGCCGGGGCTCCCGCGACAGCGTGCGTCGACACCGGGAGTCGGCCGCGTCGTGTGGATCGCGATGGCGACGTCGATCTTCGCTACCGTCGTCGTCAGCATTGCGCTCGCACCGTTCCTTCCCGCCATCTCTCACCGACTTGGGTTCTCGATTCGTTCGACCGAGACACATGCCGCCGGAACGTCCGGAACAGCCGACGGCGCGTCGAGCGGCGCACGCCCCGCGAGCACCGGTGACGACGTCACGCTGCCCGATCTCGTTCGAGTGCCGCTCGCAAACGCGAGGTCCGTTGCGGACATCTTGCACGTCCCGCTCGTCGTGCGTGAGCGTCGTCCCGATCCGTACATCCCCGCCGAAGCGGTTGTGGTCCAATCGCCGGCCGCTGGCGCGTCGGTGCATCGCGGGCAGTCGCTCGAGGTTGTCGTGTCGACCGGCCCGTCGGGCGACGCCACCGGCCCCGCGGGCACTCTCCCGTCGCCCGTCGCCCCAAACGCCCCGGCCCCAACGCCGTCCCCGAGCGCCGCAGCTGCAGCGTCGCCTTCGGCCGCTGCCGCGTCGACGGCTCTCGCGCCTCCTGCGTCCGCCGTGGACTCGGCGAACGGCGTCATCGTGCCACGACTCGTCGGCCAACGAGTTTCACGTGCGCGGGCGATGCTCGAAGCGATCGGCCTCCGGCTCGGCGCGCGGCGCGAGACGTTCGATCCGGAACGCAGCCCCCTCGTCGTGCTCTGGCAGTCTCGCTCGGCTGGCGCGCGCGTCTCTCGGGGTGCTGCCGTCGACGTGAGCGTGAATCAGGGCGAGTGACGTCTTCCGTGGCGACCGCGGCGTCGCTACGTCGAGCCCTCGCGGAGGATCAACTCGAAGGGGCCTTGGGGCGTGCTCGGGACCATCGGTGACACGAAGCCACCCACCAGAATGAACACGGCGGTGCCGGCGTCGATGACGCTCCAACTCGCCGCGGTGGACTGCCGCACGCTCGAGCTCACGTCGTCGTTGCATCCGAGAGTCGCCGCGGCCGAATCGCAGCCCGCAGCGATTTGCACGACCGTGTCGAGCGTGAGCGCGGTATTCATCGACACGGTCGACGCCGTGAGGATTCCCGTCGCGCGCATCGTGTACCGATACGCGACTTGGTAGCCGGCGTACCCGAACATTGGGTCGATGCACACGGTTGGAATCGTCGTACCCATCTGCGCGCTCGTGTTGTCGCCCATCACGTGGATCGCGCCGTCCGCTCCCATCGGGACTGCCGATAGATCCATCGGGCTGGCGCACGCCGTGCCGCCGGTGTTCATCGGTGGCGCCTGACACGCGCGGATGTTCGGGCCGACGGTGACGCACGGTTGTCCCATCGGGCAGTCGACGGCTGCCTGGCAGGCCGACCGGCACAGACGCTCGAGACATACCAGCGGCGCCGTGCAGTCCGAAGTGTAGAGGCACTGTGAGCGGGTCGCGCGCGGCGTGCAGGCAGCGCTCGAAACGGCCAGCATTGCGACAATCGACGCGAGGGCGGGGTGGATCGCTGCGTGCGCTGAGCGGATCGATCGGGGCGAGCGTGGTGCGTTGAGCATTGGGCGGAACATACTCGAAACGCCAGACGACCGAAACGTCGCTTTGCGCGAGTTCAACCGCTGCGCCCTGCTACGAAGCGCCGCCGACCGGGCCCACGTACGCGCCAAAAACCCCCATTCCCCACGACAACATCTGTTGGAGATCGGCCCGTCCGGTCCGCGGGGCTTCGACGGCGAGAGCCGCGAGCGCGACCCGAGCGTCCAGCGTTCCGGACGGAATGTCCCCGAGATTGTACTTGGCCACAGCCCGAACGAGCCGTGCGCACGCGAGGTCACCGGCGCAGTCGGCTGCGTCGCCCGCATCGACCAACGCTTCGCGCAACGTGACCGCGCGTTCGCAGAGCGCAAGGGCCTCGCGATGGCGTTGAAACGCGCCGAGCAGAGACGCGGCCTCGACGCACGCGGTTGCCAACTCGAGCGCGACGCGAGGGCCGCGCGCGGAGGCAAGCCGTGTCTCGAGGCGAGCGATGAGCGCGACCAACGTGGCGAGCTGGTCTTCGACGCGTCCGGCAGCCTGGAGCAATTGCGCCAAGCGTCGCAGCTCGCGGCACAGGTCGTCGATCGCGGGAGCCATGCCGTCGTTGTCCAACAACTCGGTGCACACCTCGACGGCCTTCTGCGCGGCCTCGAGCGCCGCCGCGAGATCCGATGCGCGCTGCGAGATCGCCGCCTTGTTTCCCAGGCACGCGACGAGTTGTCGCTTCCACGTATTCCGCGCGGCGGCCAGATCGTCGTTCGCGTGCAACGCAAGCGCTTCGTCGATCGCGACGATCGCGTCGGCCGTTCGCCCGAGGTCATCGAGGACACAGGCCTTGTTCGAAAGCGCGGCTGCGAGATCGACCGCCGCGGACGCCGAGTGCGTCTCGATCCAGCGCCGACGTCGAATCGCGATCGCGTGCTCGTAGTGCTCCAGGTGTTCGGGTTTGGCGCCCTGGCTGCTCTTTGCGTTCGCGAGATTCATGTGCACGCGCGCGACGTCCGATTCCGCGCGTCCCCCGCCATCGACCTGCCAGCGCTCGTACATCTGCAATGCGAGCGACAGTTCATGCACCGCCGCAGCGAACTCGCCCGCGCCCTGAAGCAGGCGCCCGTGCAACTCGCACGCCTGCGCCAGATCGGGCAGCACATCGCCGCGCCCGGCGGACCAGATCGCCTGGAGCGCCGCGATTGCATCGCGAATCTCTGCGCGCGCGGCGAGTGCATCGCCGAGATCCTCGAACACCGAAGCGCGTTGCGCGTGAAGCTGTGCGCCAAGCAAGCGATGGCGTTCATCGGACGCTCCCGAATCGTACTCGTCCAGCAGTGCAATCGCCGCGTCCACGGCTTCGAGTGCGCCGCCAACGTCGTTGGTGACTCGCAGCGCCGACGCGCGATTGTATTGCGTGCGCGCGATCTCCCGCGCGCGATCGGCCGTCGCGTGCAACGCCATGCGTCGCGTATGGATTGCCAGCGCTGCGTCAAGGTCGCTCCGTGCGGCCTCGGGTTGCTCGTCCCGCAATCGTGCGGCGCCGCGGTTCATCCTCGCCCGCGCCAGCGCGTCTTCCACGTCGTCACGATGGCGGAGCGATACGAGGTGCTCCAACAGGGTGATTCCACGTTCGAGCAGTCCCGTGCCATCGACTTCGAGCCCGGCGTCGCAGAGCGTGTTGGCAAGGTTGACGAACGCAAGCGCAAGCTCGGTCTGCAGGTCCACGCGGCCGCCATCGTTGACGAGCGTTTCGAGCAGCGCGGTCGCCTCGCGATGATCCTCGACGGCGTCTCGCAGCGCGCCGGCGTGGCTGCGCGCGTGCCCGCGATGGATCAACGCGTTTGCAAGTTCACTCCGGTGTTCACCGCGCTTGCCGTCGGCCGCGAGGCTGCGGCGCAGGTCGATCGCGCGATCGAGCAGCTCCAGCGCCTCGTCGCGCCTTCCCACGTCGTCGAGAAGCGCGGCCTTGTTCGTGTACGCGAGTGCCAGATCGTCCATGAAATCCGCTCGGCCGTGCTTCGTGAGCCAGCGCTCGCGCACATCGATGGCACGATCGTAGAGCGCGAGGGCACTCTGGGCATCGCCGAGCGCGGCCACCGAGATCGCCTTGTTGTGCCACGCGCGGGAGAGTTCGGTCTCGAGGTCCGTTCGCCCTCGCCGGATGGCGAGTTGCTCGATCATCGCGATTCCTCGGTCGTATGTCTCGATCGCTTCCCGATGTTGTTCTAGCGTCGTGCGCACGTACGCGAGATTCACCAAGGTTGCGCCAGCGTCGGCGACGAACAACTCGTTGTCCGTGTCCTGCGCGATGCCCAGGTACAGCTCGTGCGCGCGTTTGAAATCTGCGATCGCGTCGAGCGGGGCGCCCATCGCCCGTCGTGTCATGCCGCGATTGCGCAGCGCATGCGCAAGCATGTCGGGGCGGGCCATCGTCGAGTCGTGTTCCAGCGAGTCGAGCTGCGCAATGGCGTCGTCGAGGGATTGCAACGCCTCCGCCACGCGTCCGACTGCGCGCAGTACGACGCCGCGGATGGCTTGCGTGCAAGCGACGATCGTCGGCAGGTCACGACGGCCCGATCCGTCGCGAGGCTCGGCGAGAATGGAGCCGACCGTCGCGCACAGCTCGAGGGCGGTCGCGTGGCGCTCTTGGTCGAACCGAAGTTGCGCGAGGGCGAGCAACGCCGGAATGGCTCCGTCGCGAGGGTGACTCTCCGCAGACCGCGCGGCCCACTCTTCGTGCAAGGCAAGCGACTGTACGAGATCGGATTCCGCGTCCCGGGTCCGCCCGATCTGCCGGAGCATCTGACCCCGCTGCTGGAGGGCTTCGGCTTGGAGTTCGATTCCGAGCAGCGTTGGCTCCGGCATCGCGGCCAGCGCGTCGATCGCTCGGCGATAGGTCTCGAGTGCCCCCGATGTGTCATCGGCGAGCGCGTGGATCTGCGCGCGATGGATGCACGCGTGACCGAGCGCGACGGACAGTTCGGTTCGACCGGCCGCAACCAGTTCCCGCAGCAGGCGCTCGACATCGTCATACCCAGTGAGCTCTGCGATCGCGCGACTCTTGAGCGATCCTCCCACGCTCACCGCAGCGCGCGATGCCTCTCGCGGATCGCGACCGGCAGCGTGCAGCGTCGCCGCGAGCCACCGCGCTGCGGGATGCCATTGTTGCTGCAGAAGCAGCTGCGTCGCGTGCGGCTCCGGGGTTCGGACGAGTGCCACCAACGGGGCCGGCGGCGCGCTGCGCGGATAGGGACGTCCGATCAGCTGCCCCCACGCGGAGAGCCACGCGGCGGCGACGTCGCCCATCGACTGCCAACGAGCGGTGAGATCGGGTTCGAGGCAGCGGCGAATGACGGCCGCGATCTCGGGCGCGAGTCCCTGCGGCAGCGTCGCTCGCTCCACGGTGTGAAGTTCTTCGTCCAGCCACGTGCGCGCCGAGCTGCCGTTGGGCCACGCAACGCGCCCGGTGAACATCTCCAGCACCGACACGCCGTAGCTCCAGATGTCGCTCTGAAGCGTGATCGATTCGAAGCGTGCCTGCTCGGGCGAGCTGTACGCTGGCGTCATCCCCGCGACCTCGACCTCGGCGGACGCACGACCGCGCCCTCGCGCGAGTCCGAAGTCCGAAACCTTCGCCACCCCGCCGGCCGTCAGCAGCACGTTGCCCGGCTTGACGTCTTGGTGCACGAGCCCACACGCGTGCGCGGCGTCCAGTCCCCATGCGAATTGGATCGCGAGATCGAGTACTTCTTCGATGGATGGCGCCGGATGCGTTCGGATCCAGTCTCCCAGCGAGCCGCCGTCGACGTACTCCGCAAACACCGCGGTCTCTCGCTCGATCGTGCGAAAGAATCGGCACTGCAACAGGTGCGTGTGTGGCGGGAGATCGATCCACGTCTGGATTTCCCCTAGAAACGCAGCCTGCGCGGTCGGATCTTCGAAGTGCGCGCGCTTGACTGCAAACGGTTCGCCATTCGACCGCCCGCGCGCAAGGTACACGGCGCCCATTCCCCCTTGTCCGAGCGCTCGTTCGATCACGTACTCGTCCAGAAGCACGTGGCCGATCGTCCACGGCGCGCCCCGCTGCGTTCCCGTCGGCGACGACGCGGCCGTCGAAGCCATCGCGGTCGGATCGAGGACGTCGCTCGTCACCGCGCGATCATAGAACGCGCGCCGGGCTCACGGACACGGCGGCGTGAGACAGACGGGGGAGGGAGGCGGAAGTGCGGACGCCTGCGGCAGTTCGTCGAGTTGAACGACGTCGTCTCGCGCGTTCGCGATCGGCAACACGTCGCGCAGGATCAGCATCGTGTCCTGCCCTCCGAACGCAGCGGCGCCGTCGAGTTGCCTTGCGATGACCGCCGACTCGAGTCGAAGCGTGCCGTGCGCGGCAAAGAACCCGTATCCGCCCTCGCTGAACAACGCGCGCGCGACGTCGAGCCGCGACGCTTCACCGACGTGGAGCCCGTACGCGACGGCTCGGCCCGCCGGTGTCGGCATCGACGATTCGATGTGATCGAGAACGACGGTCGCGCTCCGCACGCGTCCGACGTACAAGTCGTGGACCACGGTGGTCGCGCCCGACTCGAACGGGCGCTCGGGAACCCGGATGGGAACCGCGCCCACGGCCGCGCCCGAGCAGCGTTCGATTGCAACCCGCGTCCCCGCGATCGCCGCCTGGCCGAATGCGATCAGCGCGATTCCGAACCCGCGTCGCGACGGGGAGACGCCGTCGATCCAGACGTCCTCCAGCGTGGCGTTCGAGCCGCGACCAAACACGACGAGGCCACCCTCGACCGTGTCGACGATGGCAAGCCGGTGAGCGTCGACGACGCCACCCTCTTCCACGTACACGCCATGTCCGAACACGCCGGTCGATCCCGACGTGATGCGTTCGACTCCCACGTCGACGAGGTCCATCCGAGCGCCCGCCCCGCCGCATGAGACTCCGAACCCTGGGCCGTTCGCCACTCGAACGTGTTCCAAACGCGCGTGGCCGCCGGCGAGCGCCCAGACGCCCGCTGCGCTGAAGTCCGTCCCCCGCGCGACGACGTGTTGAACGACGCTCCGCGCCAAGGACACCGTGCTCGCAGCCTCCTGAGCGAGTGCGCCCGTGAGGATTGCACCGTCGATCAGCAATCGATCGGCTTCGATCGACCCGCCCATGTCGACGCCGAGACCGATGGCGCCCCAGCCCTCGCCGGGAAATCGAGGGCTACGAATCACCGATTCCCGGATCCGCACCAGCGAATCTGCAGACCGAGACACCGCGCCCGCCCCGGCGACTTGGGCCAGCAACGCGCGCGTTACATCGACCGAACCACCGTACAGTGCGCTGATCCCGACACCGATGTCCGCGTTCGTCGGAAACTGTACGTTCGTCACGACGACCTCCCGCGCCGTGACGTGGGTCTGCGCGCCCGTCGCGCCGAATCCGACCGCTGCGACGCTGTCAATGTGCACGCCCGTGATTTCCACCTGAGCGCCGACCGCCGCGATCACGCCGACTCCAGAGTACTCCGTGCCCGGGACGAGGTTCACGTGCTCGATGCTGCCGGCGGTGAAACGCACCGACGTTCCAGTGTTCCCGGCGTAGATCCCGTGTCGCCCCGAGCGCAGGATCGTCACGCGGTCGAGAACCGCGTCCGAGCGATTCTCGATGTCCACGCCGTTCGCGAAGTTCTGACGGTCGAGAAGCGTATCGCGGACGATCGTGTCCCGCGCAGCGACGTGCGATCCGCCCGTACCGAGAATGCCCGCGACGCGATTGCCGTCCGCGAGCGAGCCCGTGATGTCGACCGTCGCTCCCGAGTCGCTACCGATGCCGACGCCGAATCGTCCATCGGGGCTCGCGAGTGTGTCCGACACACGCACGTCGGTCAGCGTCAATCGACCCCGCAGGTTTGCGGCGACGCCGATCTGCCGGTTGCGTACGGCGGCGACGCGATCCAGGGTGATTCGCGCATCGATCGAGGCGTACGCCGCGAGGCCACCGGTTCCGTCGGCAGCGATTTGCGTGTCCCGGATCACCGACGACGTCACGCGCAGATCCGTCCCGGCGCCCTGCGCGGCCACCGCGTATTGGCCCGCATCGTGCGCCACGACGCCCGTCAGCGTCGCGTGGGCGCCGTCCCGAGCTTCGACGGCGCTGGTGCCACCCGCCACCGTCACGCCCGCGAGTTCCACGGTGGCGCCCGTGCCGATCGCGGTGACCGCCGCTCGCCCGTTGGGACCGCGCAGCGTGACACGCGCAGCGCAGCGACCGACGACATGCAACTCGGAACCCACGTCGAGCGATGCCTCGTAGCTACCGTCGGCCAGCAACACCCATCCCCCGGCACCGGCATTGGTCGCGCCCGCACTCAGTGTGGCGAACGGCAGAGCGGCACTCCCGTCGGCCATCAGCGCGTCGGCGCCTGCGCGCACGTGCACGACGCGCGCACCGATCGCGCGCGGGCCTGGATCGGCGTACTCCCCGACGCTGCACGCCGCCTCGCCCGTGGGCGTACACGTGCCGTCGGGGAGAGCGATCGCGCCCGCCTCACAGTCGGTTCGCAGCGCGACGTCGCAGCCGCCCGCCGGCGTGCGTCGCCAGCCAGCGCGACAGTTCGCGATGCCCGCATCGGGCTCGAACGTCGGCAGCGGTGGACCGGCGGGCCCGCCCTAGCCGGTTCATGGGCGGAATTGCTAGAAAAAGAGCGCCGGTCACCCGGCGCTCTGTGTGTTCCCACCGCTGCTCAACTTTTTACGGTTTGTGCAGTCGGAAAAAGCCGCTGGTTGCCGCAGGCAAGGACGTTTTGGGGATCAAGACTTTTTTCTTTGGACCCACTTGAAT
>ORMF011562990.1_pt1 | contig 122414 bp, 88 predicted proteins | sample 1779871 | NCBI WGS metagenome assembly ORMF01 (sample SAMEA104232316, study PRJEB22302) | groundwater metagenome | biome: forest; feature: aquifer; material: groundwater | place: USA | collected 2011-08-07 | depth 5.4 m | reverse complement strand
ATGACGATCTCGGCGCCCGCCGGAACCAGCAAGTCGCTCGTCTCGCAGCGGACGAGCGGGAGGGGCTCGCCCCTGTAGCCTCCCATCACGTCGTACTCGCACACACCGGACGGCACCGGGCTGCCGCCGATAAAATCCATGATCGGATCGTAGCCGATCACGGCGGCCACCGGCATGGGCTTTTTCATCTGCTTGTATTTGGAGAAGGTCTGCCCTCCGTGCTGGGCTGCGACGATCAGCATGGGGATCGTGTTGCGTTGGCCCAACATGCCCCGATACACGCCCATGTTCAGAATCCTCGTGTCCGGGTCCCGTGTCACGACCCCGGCAAACGTAAGGATATAGCGCCCTCCGTCCCGGAAATGCCATTTCGGAGAAGGAAACTGAAACAGATCTACGTCGCGGCCACGGACAATGTTTTCCTTCACCGGACCTGTCTTCACCTCCACCGGCGGGATGGCCTCCCGGTTCTTCTGCCGAACGTATTGCACCAGCTCCCGCACCGAGGCGTCCGGCGGGAACCCCAGCACCATTGCCAGCCGCGAACGCTTGTGCAGCAGCGCCGTAGTCAGCCGGCGGCACGCCGTGGCCTGATGTCCCGTGATGTTTTCGAACAGCAGCGCCGGTCCCTTGCTCGTAAAGGAGCGTCTGGCAATGGTCCCGATCTCGCGGTCCCAATTCACCTCGGCCTTCACGCGCTTCAACTCACCGGCGGCCTCGAACCGCTCCAGCCACGTTCTCAGATCCGCAAATCCCTTGGGTTCCATTGCTTCATATCTCCTGAAAATACTTTCCTACCGCTTCACTTCCCGAATCCCGTACCGATCCCATTGGGCCGCGACTTTGTCCAAGTGCTCCTGGGGCGGCACCGAGGGCGCCGGATAGGCGTGTTTGCGCGTTGCATCGATACCGAGCTTCGAGCTTACCTGCTCCGCGGACGGCACCGGCTTCCCATCTTTCAGCGGTTGCGAGGGGTCCAATGTGATGGGGTCGGTCTCGGGCACGATCCGGATATCCTCGGACGGCTGCATCCGGAATGCAATCGCCCAATCGACCTGGAACGGGTCGCGGATATTGATGTCGTCGTCCACCACGATCACGATCTTGCCGATCCCGGCGTTCATCGACCACACCCCCATCATGGCCTTCAGCGGCTGGAAGCGATTTTGCTTTTTGAGCGAAACAATCACGGTGGCCGTGGAGCTGCCGCTCTCCGTCAGGCAGACGTCGTGCACCGGCAGGCCGAGATTATTGACGAGGTGACGGCGAACCTCCATCTCACGTCCAAATCCCTTAATCAAACTCGATTCGCTCGGCGGCATCTGGCTCAGAAACGCCTGGTAGATGGGGTTGCGACGGTGCGTGATGCAGGTGACCTCGAACAGCGGGTTGTTTCCTCCGGCGCCCATATAGCCGGCGTATTCGCCGAACGGACCTTCCTTTTCGCGGCCCTGGAAAGGGACTCGTCCTTCCACCACGATCTCCGCGGTTGCCGGAACCGCCAGGTCCACGGTCAGGCATTTCACAACCTGGACCGGCTCTCCGCGGATGCCTCCCGCCGCCGCCAGCTCATCCACGCCCATCGGGAACGGGCTGACCGAGGTCAGGCCGATGACCGGATCGGTTCCGAAAACGATGGCCGCTTCGGTTGCTCGCCCCTGGGCCTCGTTTTTCTGGATGTGAAGGCGCATGCCGCGCTGCGGATTGATCATCATGCCGCCCTTGCGAGGGCCTTTCACTTGCACCCGATAGGTCCCCACATTCGAGACTCCGGTTTCCGGATCGCGCGAGATGACAAACGGAGAAGTGTGATACGGGCCGGGGTCCTGGCCCACGGTCCAGACCGGAGCGGGAAGCATTTCGATATTCGCCTCATCTCCCATGTGAACCACTTCCTGGCAGGGTCCGCTTGCGACCAACTGCGGCGCCAGCGGATTTTTCCCACGCGCCCACTTTTCCCAGACTCCGTTCACGTCGGTCTCCAGGGCCGTAGCGTAGATTTCGCGCGAGCCGCCCAGAATACCCACTACGAGCGGAATCTTGTACCCCTTGATGCAATCGAACATCAGCGCGGGCCGCCGGTCCTGCGGAATCGACCGGAAGGTGCGCCGGCACACCGCGCTAATCTCCCAATCCTTATCGACCTCGGCCGTAACGTGGCAGAGGAGTCCCTTGTTTTCCAACACCTGAAGATACTCGCGCAGGTCACGGTATGGCATCTGTAATTTCTCCTAGCGCATTATTGAGAAAAAAGTTATCCTACCACGCGCGATGTAATGATGTCCCGTACCCGGCTGGAGCGAGAACTATGCGCATTCAACTGCACCCACATGCGAAAGCCCGGTTGCTGGAACGAGGGGCCACGGAATCGGAGGTTTCGGCCACGGTAGAAGGCGGCGAGCGCTTCCTCGCGGCGTTTGGCCGCACGGGATTCCGACGGAGTTTCTCCTCGGAGGGTCTGTGGCAAAACCGCCCACATTCCCATAAACGAGTGGAAGCCTTTGCCGTCGAAGAGGGCGACGGATGGCTTGTAATTACCGTAGCGGCAAGATATTTTTAGCCCAGAAAGGCCAAGATGCAACTCAGCTACGATTCGCGGCACAACATCGCCTATATCCGATTGCACCAAAAAACGGCCGAGGTCCGCACCGTTCGCGTCAGCGAGGAGATCTGCGTCGATATTGGGCCGGACGGAACCGTATGTGGGATCGAGTTGCTCAATGCCAATAGCCAGCTTCAAGCGGAAGACCAGGGCAATCTGGTCCTCATTAACGAGGCCCTCGGCGAACGTCTAGAGATCCCGCTTGGCAAGTAAGAGCCACCGGTTTGAAGCCCCGATCACAGATCAATTGCTTCCTTGACAGCCTTATTTCCCGCTCCTATCATTGAAGGCATGGAAGTACATCTCACGGCAGATCAGGAATCGCAACTCAGCGAATTAGCCACGAAAACGGGCCGACCAACTGAATCGTTGGTGCAGGAAGCTGTTGACCGTCTGCTAGCTTATAACGACTGGTTCAAAGAGCAAGTGCAGACGGGCCTGGACCAGATCCAGCGCGGTGAATTTGTCGAGGACGAAAAAGTGCGCGCCCGCATCGGGCGGATGTTTCAGCCGTGATGCGCATCCGCTGGACTCCCGCCGCCGCCGACGATCTGGAGCATATCGGAAAATACCTGCAGGAACATCATCCGGCGCTGGCACAGCCAACGGTCGGAAAGCTCTACGAAGCCGCGCTTTCACTAAAGCAGTTTGCCAATCGCGGTCGCATCGGGCGGGTAGCTGGCACCCGCGAACTGGTGATTTTACCGCTTCCTTACATCATTGTCTATCAAGTCGCGGAGGAAACAGTTACCATCGTTAGAGTGGTTCACACTTCCCAGGACTGGCCTTAAATATTTTGGGGGACGTCTACACCGCACTGGAAGGCGAGACCCGGACGGCGATCGCAGGCGCTTGCGGCAGTATCGAATCGGAGTCCAGATTTCCCATGACAAATACATAGGCGATGGCGCCGAACAGCGCCATTCCGCCTGCAACAACCAGGGAACTGACAAACGAACCGGTGGCAGCGACCAGGTATCCAGTGACAATCGGCGCCAGCAATCCACCGACGTTGCCAAAGAAGTTCTGGATGGATGTAAGCGAAGCGACCACCGAAGGCGGCGCCAAGTCGATGGAAACCGAATTGACCGAACCCGTCGTCAGCCGAAGGGAACCCACGCAGAGACACAGCAGCGCAACGGCCAGCCAGCTTTGCTCGGTAAACGCCGCGGCGATCACCGTCACCGTCGAGATGCCCAGCCCGGCGCCGATGATGCTCTTGCGAGACACCGTTGTCGAGACTCCGCGCTGAATCAAGTAATCCCCCAGCCACCCGCCTCCCAGCGTGGCCAGCATTCCCACCCAGAAGGGAAGCGAGGCGATGATTCCGGTCTTCAGCAACGTCATGTGGCGATCGAGGACCAGATATCCCGGCAGCCAGCTAACGAAAAAGAAGTAGGCGTAGAGATACCCCATCTGACCGAAAGCAATTCCCCACGTGGAACGAAATCGCAGGAGCGAAAGCCAGGAGATGCGCTGCGGTTGCGCTGCTTGCTTGCCCCCGTTCTCCTTTCCCGGTTCCCTGATCCCTCTTCCGATCCGCTTATCCGGGTAAAAGACAAACCAAGCCAGTGTCCACAGCAGACTGGCTCCGCCGATGATGTAAAACACGGCCTGCCAGCCCAACCGCGCCAGGAGGAACGCCGCAATGGGAGCGCCGGCTGCAACCCCCACCTGGTTTCCTGAGAAGGAAACCCCGATGGCTCTGGCCCGTTCTCTGGCGCCAAACACGCGCGAGACGGAGGTCGCATTGGCGGGTATCAGCGGGCTGTGTCCAAGACCAAAGATCAGGCGCATCAGGAACAGAGAAACCGCGCCGCCGGCGATTGGCAAAGCAATCGTGGAAAGTCCCCAGACCACGGACCCCAGGCCCATCACGATCCAGGAGCCAAACCGGTCGACGATCGGTCCCATGAACAACAATCCGCCCGTGTATGTCCAGTTCCATCCGGAAAGGATGTAGCCCATGTCTTTTGGAGAAAGGTGGTAGAGCTTCATCAGCGTGGGAGCCGCGATGCCCAGGGCGAACCGAATCATGTACGAGAACGCCATGGCTCCCCAGAGCAGGCTGACGGTTAAGACTTTTTTCGACCCGCCCTCTTGTTGCATGGGATCCTTCACACCGGCGCTGAACCCACTAGCTCGCGGCTTGAATGGTGCGAGCAATATAGATCCGGGCCAGATGCGACCGAAATTCCGGGGAGGCATGAATGTTTCCATTCACGTCGAGATCTTGCGTGACGCCTGCGGCGGCATCTTGTATCACCGCCGGATCGAGCTTTCTGCCTTTGAGCTTCGCCTCCACGTTCGTCGCGCGGTAGGGCTTGTCGGTCACGCCGGTGACTCCGATCGCGATCTCCTGGCAGGTTTGGTCTTTCTCAACTGTCATGCACACAGCGACGCCGACAATCGCAAAATCGGAGGGTCTTCGAGCCGACTTCAGGTACGCCGACTTGCGGCCCGTTAGAACGGGAACCCGAACCTCGGTAAGAATCTCGTCGGGCGCAAGCGCGGTCGAATACATACCCTGGAAGAAATCTTCCGCCTTGATCCATCGATCGCCCTTAGGACCTGTCGCCTTCAAATCCGCACTTAACGCCAGAATCGCGGCGGGCAAATCGCCAGCCGGATCGGCGTGCGCGATGGTTCCGCCGAGCGTGCCGCGATTGCGCACCTGAACGTCGCCCACTACGGCAGCCGCTTGTGGCAACAACGGACAGGCTTTTTGCAGCAGCTTCGAATCACGGATCTCGGCATAGGTGGTCATGGCTCCGAGCGCGATCTTGCCGTCTTTTTCTTCGCGAATGTAGCTGAGGCCGCCGATGTGTCCAAGATCCACCAGGCACTTTGGACTGGCCAGCCGCAGCTTCAGCAGCGAGATCAGGCTTTGCCCTCCCGCCAGCACCTTGGCTTCGTCCTGATAGGTGGCGAGCAGTGCGATGGCCTCCGGGACGGAAGCGGGACTGAAATATTCAAAGCGATTGGGTATCATTTTTCTTCCTCTGGATTTCTTCCTCAAAACCGCTCCCTTTCGGTCGCGGCTCTGTTACACAATCTTCGCTCGGTCTCAAATTTCCTTCGTCTGCTGGATCGCCCGCATAACTTTCTCGGGCGTCAGAGGCAAGGATGTGACCTTCACGCCGAACGGAGTCAGCGCGTCCTCCACCGCATTCGCCACGGCGGCCAGCGAACCGATGGCGCCGCCCTCCCCCGCCGACTTCGTTCCCAGCAAAGAATTGGGGCAGGGCGAATACATGTGACCCAGCTCGAAGTGGGGAACGGTGGCGGCCACCGGCTTCAAATAGTCCATGAACGTTGTGGTCAGTAGCTGCCCGTTATCGTCGTACACGAACTCTTCCAGAAACGTAGCGCCGATGCCGTGCACCGTAGAGCCGATCGTCATTCCCGCCACGATCGCCGGATTCACTTGATTGCCGCAGTCGTGAACGATGACGTATTTGAGGAAGGTAACGGCCCCTGTCTCGATATCCACCTCCACGGCGACAAAATGGACCGAGTTCGAATGCGTGAGCTGAACGTTGAAATTCTCCTTGTTCGGAAGCTTCGCGGCCGTATTTCTGTAGAACGCGATCTCCTTCAAGCCCGGTTCGACTCCGTCCGGGAGCAGGGTGATCTTTTTATAAGCGAGGCTTGCGATCTCTTTGAAGGTAACTTTCCTGCTGTCGTCGCTCGCGACGGAAATAGCTCCGTCTTTCAGCCGCAGGTCGCTCGCATTCGCCTTCAGCATGTGGGCCGCGAGCAGGAGCATCTTGTTCCGGATTTTCTCGGTGGCCTTGATGACCGCGCCCAGATCGACATCGTTGAACTTGTTGGAATAGGAACCGGAGTGGCCCATGAACGGAGAGACGGCCGAGTCGAGCCAGATACTCACCGACACCCGATCCGGCGTGATTCCCAGCATGTCCGAGATCACCTGCCCAATGGTCGTGGCGTGGCCTTGTCCGGTGTCCACCGAGCCGATGATGCAGTTGGCGTTTCCATCGTAGTCGATTCCCACGATGGCGCCTTCGCCGCTGCCCATGTATTCGGGCACGCCCGAAGAGGTGTAGTAATATCCCAGGTTGGAAGTCCCCGGCTCGATCCCCGCGCTGATTCCCACGCCGATGTACTTGCCTTGTTTTCTCAACTCCACTTGCTGCTTCTTCAACTCCTCATATTTGCCGAGCGCCAGGGCTTTGCGGAGACATTCCGGGTAATTCCCGCTTTCGTAGACTTCTCCGGATGTCGTTGTGTAGGGCATTTGCTCCGGTTGCACAAAGTTTCGGAACCGTATCTCGGCCGGATCAAGCCCGAGTTTTTTGGCCGCCATATCCACGATTCTTTCGAGAACGAAAATCATGGTCGGTTTTCCGACGCCGCGATTCTGCACCGTCGGTCCTTTGTTCGTCGCGACGCTTAGAATCTCCATGCGCGTCGCTCGGATCTTGTAGCATCCCACTAGCGTGGCGAACTTGATGAGTCCATAGATTCCCGCCGTATGCACGAAGGAACCGTCGTTCTGATAGTCCTTGATGCTGAGTCCCAGAAACGTCCCGTCTTTCTTGATGGGCAACTCGACGTCCACAATGCCATCCGGTGCGTGAGTTCCGCCTAACAGGTGCTCCCGTCTGGTTTGAATCCACTTCACCGGCTTATCGACCTTCTTGGCCAGCAGACACATGATGACGATATAAGGCCAGATCGCGAGCTTGATTCCAAATCCCCCGCCGCTGTCCGGAACAATCAGACGCAGCTTGTTGTTGGGGATGCCCAGCGCGTTGCAGATGGTGGTCATGCTCCGGCCCGGTTGCTGGTCGTTGGACCACACCGTGAACGAGTCGTTGGCCTTGTCATATTTTGCGATGATCGCCCAATTTTCGAGCGGCGTCGAACTATAGCGATGGACCCGGAAGGTTTCCTTGATCACCATGTCCGCATCGCGGCAGGCCTTGTCATAATCGCCGTGCTCCATGGTGTCGTCGAGCAGAGCATTGGTCCCGGCCTCTTCAAAGAGCAGCGGAGCGCCGGGCTTCAGCGCGTCCTCAATCCGCACCACGGGTTCCAGCGGATCGTACTCAACGTCGATCAGTTCCAGGGCGTCCTCGGCGATGTATCTGTCTTCTGCCACCACGGCGACGATCGGCTCTCCCAAATAGCGTACCTTTTGATCCGCCATGACAAACTGCTTGGCGGGCTTCGTGATCGCCCTCGGAGGCAGCGGCTTGGTTTGGCGCGCGGCCTCCGGTCCGGTGACCACGGCGAGCACGCCTTTCAGCGCCTCGGCCCGGCTGGTGTCGATCTTCGTGATACGGGCGTGCGCGAAGATGCTTCGCAGGATCGCGACGTGCACGCAATCCATATCGAGATCGTCCACGTAGGTGGCTTCACCTTTCACAAAGCGGACGTCCTCATTTCTGCGGATTGATTTCCCAACCCAATTCCTGGTAACAAATAACTTGTCAAAATCCAACATGGCTGTTATTTCCCCGATTTTTTCATGAGTGTCGCGGCGTATTGGATGCTATCGACGATTTGCTGATAGCCGGTGCACATGCAGAGGTTCCCTTCGAGCGCTTCCCGGATTTCGTGCTCGCTCGGATCGGGATTCGTTTGGAGGAGCGTGTAGGCGTTCAGAATCATTCCGGAGGTGCAGTAACCGCACTGGAAACCAAACTTTTCCAGGAATGCCTCCTGGACCGGATGCAGTCCGTTCGTGGCCATGCCTTCGATGGTTGTCAGCTTTGCGCCGTTCGCTTGCGCCGCCAGCATCAGGCAGGACTTCACCAGCTTTCCTTCGAAAAGGATCGTACACGCTCCGCAATTCCCCGTGTCGCATCCGACGTGCGTGCCGGTCAGCCTGGCTTTCTCCCGGATAAAATGCACCAGCAGCATCCGCGGCTCCACATCGTCTTCGTATACTTTTCCGTTGATCGTTACTTTCACGTTCATGTCACTTCCTTATATGACGGGCCACTTCGGCCTGATTTTTTCTTCCAGCTTGGTCTTATGAAGAATGCCGGGAATGAGGCGGGCCACTTCGCGGTAGATCCCCTCTTCGTCGATCGTTTTCAGTTGGCGTCCTTCCATCAATATTTTCCCATTGCAGATGACGGTGTCAACACTCGCTCCCGTAGCACTGTACACCAGATTCGAAACGGGGTTGTAAAGAGGCTGCCATTGCGGTGTGCGGGTGTTGAAAACGGTTATATCCGCTTTCTTGCCGATCTCGATCGACCCGATCTCATTCTCCCAAAGAGCGCATCGAGCTCCGTTGATCGTGGCCATCTCGACCACCCGCTCCGGAGGCAGGACGCTGGTGCTGAGCCGAGTCTCTTTGTAAACCCCCGTTACCAGCATCATTTCCTGCACCAGGTCCACGATGCCCGACGATGCGTGGTCCGATCCCAATCCGACCGCCACGCCCATCTCCAGCAGTTCGGGAATTTTTCCCATCAGGATATTCCCGTAGGCATTGTGCAGGCTCGAGCTGGGCGCCGCGACAATTTTGAGGTCGTGCGCCTTGAGAGACTCGAATTCATGAGGGCCGACCCATCCGGCGTGCACCAGGAGCACGTTCGGACCCAGCACGCCGAGCCGCGCCAGGCGCTCGATTTCCGTCACGCCGAACTGCGTCTTGCACGACTCCATGGTCTCCTTCGAGAAGCAGGCGTGCGTCTGAACTCCGGTATGATAGCGGTCGGCCAGCGTCTTCAAGCGAGTCACCAACTGGTCCGTCGAGTTGGGAATTCCGCGGAACTGGAACCAGGCCCGCACCCGGCCGTCGCTGCTCCCGTTCCACTTCTTCACCACCGCTTCCTGTTCTTCCAGAATTCGTTCCGTGGTTTCCTGAAACCGTTCCGGAAGCGCTCCAAAGCTGGACTTCGCAATGTCCATGCCGCTGCGCGCGATCACGCAACGGAGTCCCGATTCCGAGGCGGCTCGCGCGGTCTGTTCCGGAAAGTAATTGCCGGCGTCGATAAACGTGGTGACCCCGTTGCGCAATAGCTCCAGCACGCAGAGCGCCGCGCTCCAATAGTTTTCCTCTTCCGTCAGCAGCCCCTCGTAGGGATACATTCGCTCGAAGAGAAACTTCTGCGCGCTCACTTCGTCGGCCAGACCTCGGGCGAGCTGAAAGGACGTGTGGATGTGGCAATCGATCAGACCCGGCAGGACCACCCGGTCGCGCGCGTCAATGATGCGTTGAGCCGAGGAATATTGCGGTTCCAGGTCTTTGGTCTTGCCGACCGCCACGATCCGGCCGCCGTCGATCGCGATGGCGCCATCGGTCAGGATGTGCCGCTCGGGGTCCACCGTGATGAGCCAGCCGGCATTGCGGAGAAATATGTCAGCCATCTTCGATGTTGTCCAATTGACCTGGGGTGAGAACAGAGCCCTGCGGGATTTCCGTTACCACTCTCTTGACGATCATATAGATTCACGCACACCGCTCCAAAAATCAACCGAAATCATTCGTGGTCTATCTGTCGGTTCGGTAGTGGTGTAGTTTTCGGGTAGGGACAGGCATTCCTGCCTGTCCCGCTTAGCAGGTACAGGCTAGAAAGCCTGTACCCACCTCGAAGGCGTGGTCTTCGCTCAAACTGCACCACTACCGTCGGTTCCGCATGGAGCTTCATCCATTCCATGATCGGACCGAAAGGAACTCCCATTAGTTCCGCACCATGACTCCGTTTGTTTCGAAGAGAAGCGATTATCCATGAAGAGGAAAGAAAACGCGGGGTCGGGCGCCTGCGTTCAGGCCGCGACCTTCGGGTTTTCCACAAGGAAAGCGCTCAGGACTCCACGCGCCAGGCTCGCGTCGATCTCCTGCTGCGCATTTTCGATCAACTCTGCGCTGCGCTTGCTGCGGGGTTGAAGCGAGCGCAGGAACCCGGGCGTTTCCCACTCCCAGAACTCCAGCGCATAGACCAGGCCGTTCCGGAACGCTGCCCGCAGTTCCGCGTCCTCAAACTCACCGCCGGTTTCGAGCACCAGCCAAAAATCCAAGTGGTTGACCATGGCGTATGCAAAGGCCATTCCGTGGACCGCCGTCGGCAGATCGAGGTAGCTTCTCTCGGCAATCCGGCGCAGGGCGGACGCCATGTCCATGCTGTTGAAGTAAAGAATCCGGCCGTAGCCGTGCGAGATCAGGCGCTGAATTTCCGGAGAAAAGAATCGGATAAAACCTCGTGGTTCGGGCAGGCGATGCGGCTCGAGGCCTACCAGGGCCTTCGGGACGGGCATTTCATAGACTCCCATCATGGCGCCAATCGATTCGTAGGAAAACAGCCGGAAGCTGGGATGCGCCAGCGACTCGATCCGTTCGGTGATCTTCGCAGGATCGAAACCCGAGACCTCCACAGCCGCGACCCCCATCCCGTCATGCGCGATCGGTCTGATTTCTATGGGAAGGTTCGGATCACTCAATGTGCCGCCGGCCGGAGGCCGTCTGCCATAGGCGGCTCCCAGGCTTTCCATCTTCCAAAACCCGATGGTCATTTCCCGCAGGTCTTTGCTCCGCCACGCCGAGCTTTGAATCACCGACCAGCGGGCGATGAACTCCTGCTGCGAGAACGGCCCCGCCGTTTTGAGCTGCGAAACGTACGAAAAGGTGATCCATTTCCGCCACCCGGTTATCCAAATCGGAATGCGATCCAAGCCGCGGGCTTGAATCGACCGGATGGAGCGGGGTACCGTGGACACGACTCTCCTCGAGGCACGGGAAATTCCTGTTACGGAAGGGAGGGAAGAATGTTCAACCGCCCCGGCTGGTTGCAGCTGGCTGCGCGCTGGCACAAGCGAGAAAGAACCATGAAAACCGTTTCAGCTTGCTCATCGAAACCCTAATTACCTGGCCCTTTGCCCAGATTGATACGCAGCGCCATTCCGGCCAGATGCGCGAAGTTCCGGTATTCGCCGTTCGTGCCGAAGATGTCATTGGCCGCCACATTCGTTGTGCGGTTGACGAATTGCATGGCTTCATAGAAGAGAGTGAACTCCTTATTGCCCCGTGTCCGGGTGGCGCCAAACGTGATGCCGTGGCGGTTGCTGTCGGGAAAGAGCGGGCCGACGCTCTCCTCGACTACCGGACTGCGATCGAAGAGATATCCGACGCGAACCACCGTCAGCGGGTTCAATTGTTTTTCCGCGCCCAGGGCTATGTGGTAGGAGTTGCGGAAATTGAAGATCAGCCGCAGTTCATCCTCCGTCCGCACATCCTTGTTCGTCGCCTGGGTGATACTGAAATTCAGCGGCACGCTCTGGAACCTTTGGTAATCCTGAAAGACGAAATCGGCCGATGCCAATATCTTGTGGAAGGTGTGCGTGGAAACGCCGACGGCATACGTCGCGGGCGTCGAAAAGGAGCCGGTGATGCTCTGGTTCGGAAACGCTTTAGTCAGCAGGCCGTCCTTAACGAAGGGCTGCAGCGTGAAGTTGGGGTTGAAGGCAAAGGAAGCCTTCCCCGAAAGATGGCTCGTCACCGCGCTCCGGAACATCAGGCCGAAATTCCATTTCCCGTCCGGTTGTTTGTAGAGATAGCCCAGATTGAAGCCTGGACTATTCGCGGTCCCGGCAATGCGCGAGCGGCCCTCCGGAAGCAGCCGCGCAATGACCCGCGCCGCCTGCTCCTTGTCCACCCCGGGAAAAATGACTTTCGCCGCCTCCCGCCCGAATTTCAGCCCGTCGTCCCGCGGATTCAGAATGCTCTCCTCGATGAACAAATGCGTATGCACAAACGCAATTCCCAGCGCGATGCTGTGATTGGGCATGATCCGATATGCCACCGTGGGCTGGAACCAAAAGGCTTGCAATTGCGCTCTGGTTCCCTTCCAGCGGCCTGGGTACTTGCTCAGCGCCGGATCCGAATCGTGGAAGTTGGTGAAGTTCGCTGCCAGCCCGAACGGAGTGAACATTCCAAATCCTACCGTCAGCTTGGGCGAAAGTTGCTTCGTCGCGAACAGACTGGCCACTGGGATGAAGTGCGGCTTGATGGACCCGCTGAATCCGTTGGGAGGCACGATGAGTCCAGGCGCCGGCGACCCTGGGAAGAAATGAAAAATTCCTACCACCACGGTGCCGTCCATCTGCAAGTGCGTTCCAGGCTGGAAACCGATTCCGGCTGGGTTATAGAAGAGTGCCGAGCCGTCGTCGGCGATCGCTGTGAAAGCGGTTCCCATGCCCGAGGCACGAGCCCCCAGTTCGGAGATCGAAAACGCCGAACCCCACAAAACCGGCCCGGAGACAAAGAACAGGATCGCCAGCAACGTCAAGTAAGCGGGAAAGAGCTGCCTTTCCGCCGCCCGGGAACGGACCCCGGAAGGCTCTTGACGGATCGCGCTCAAACGAGTCAGCAGCTCGTCGGGGCTACCTTTCCAAATCAAATGATCTTGAAGCACCTTTTCCTCCGCGTTGCGATTTGCACGAAAGGTAAACTAGGAACGGTAACCGGTCAGGGTGTCGGTTTCGTTGGCGGTTTGTTCTCCGCCGTGGAAAGGTTCACGTCTTGGTTGTCGCCCGGAAGCACAAATGCTCCGGGGAGGGTCATCGGCTCTCCCGTAAATTTCGCAAAGACAATGATCTCGGCGAAAGGATTGGCAGGATCGACCGAGATCGACGCCGCGACGAAACGGGGCACATCGTCTGGGCCATCCTTGCTCCATTTACCAAATCCAGTGATCGCGATCTGATCGTAGCCGCCCGGCCCCGCCTTGGAGACCACGGAATTCGTGCAGCTCACCGAAGCCGCGCGCGTCATTGTGAACGTGCCGCCGGGAGGACCGCTGTTATTGTTGGTGTAGACGAAAGAAACCGTGCGTCCCACGGCATCGCACGGAGCGGAAAAGCTGTAGCTGAAGGTATCACCAACCGAGGATGTGAACGTGCGATTGTCGCTCAGCACGGCTGGGCCCGGATTAGCCGGGTCGGCCAGATGGACCGCCTGGATTTTGCCGAAAATATTCAGGTTGCCTCCCTCGGGAGAAATCAAGCACTGGTTGGGAATAAGGCTCGGCAACGGGTAGCAGTAGGTCGCGAACGAGCGATGGTGAAACAGGTTCAGCCGAAGCGTGGTTTGGCCGTTCAGCCCTTTTTCGAAGAAGGCGTAAGTGGGATCTGTGAGGTTCTGGGGAGGACGTTGGGCGACCAGCAGGAACGGGTCTTTGGTAACTCGTCCATTGTTGGCGGGAATCAGCGCCTCGATGATGGACTGGTCGATGAACATCGGATACACGAGCTCGCCCACGATTTGTCCGCTGGCCAGATCAATCATGCCGCCGGCGCGGTTGAACACTTCGTCCGCAAATAAAAGTTTGTGCTGGTCGTAGACAACCCCGGTGGGAAAGAAAAGCCGCTGGTTCGCTCCCAGCAAAAACCCGCGAAATCCCGGCCCGAGAAGATCACTGACCGGAGGTTCAGCGAATAACCCTTCCGGCGGCATTACCGAGATCACGAACGGCACCCCGTTCCCGGATTTCGGTCCGAATTGTATCTGCACCCGGCCTTGCAGTTCAGAGCGCCCTGGACCCGGAGCAGGAGGTATACCATTCAGTTGCGGGATGTTAAGATCAAAGTCGTCTCCGTAGGCGGAGTATCGGGCGTTGACGGTAAAATACTGCGTCTTGTTGACCGGGATATCCGGGCAATTGGGCGCGCAGGGGGTGTAGCCCATCGAGTCGCGCGTATCGAGTTGCAGATGGGGGTGGAGACTGGTGCCCCGCGCGAGGATGCTGGCACAGTGCAGAGTCGAATCGCAAAGGGGAAGCGGAAAGCGAACAGGATCGCCCTCGATGTCGTTGCCTAATGGCAGGAAGGTACTGCCCCTGAAATAGAAATCGAGCAGCCCGTCGGGACGCTGGGCGAAGTTCGCCCATGCGGAACCGCGGACACCGGGAAAGGCAATGACCGGAACAGCCAACTTCGGATTGACATTGCCAACGGCAGCCAGGCCGGAATTGGAGAAATAAGCGTACCACAAGAGAGTGTTCGGATTGACGGCGCCGGTCAGCAGATCCACGTCACCCGAAGAAAGTATCGGGGCGTCCGATACCGACTGGAACCTCAACGGGAAGCGGTACCCCAGCGGACCGGCCAACACCCCGTCCTCACCCTTCATCACGCTCTGCGTAACGACAAAGTGGGCTGTCGTCGGCCCGGTGGGAAAGAACTGGATTGTAATACTGCCCGTCAGATGGCTGTCAGTCAAGAGGTCGCCCCCAAAAAACTGATTGCCACAGATACCAAACCTGACTTCGTCCACTGGAGTGTTGCCTTCGAACACTATCGGCACTTCTGGAGAACAATCGACCACGCGAAAGTGGTCGCCGAAAAAGCTGCCGTCGTGGTTCAAAGAAAGCGTCTCGACCAGGTTACGTGGCAGCTTCAGAGGCGTGGGCAGGGGATCGAATATGTAAAAAGGTTGGTCGGCCCGCGCAATGCTGGCTGCCATAACTAGCAGACCAATCAGAACGAACGACACCCGGATTAAGGATTTCATTGATTGCCTCCCTGCATGGAGATTCCGAGCGTTTCCGAGGTGTGAAGGACACCACTCGGCTTCGAAGCGGACAAATTCTGATCTTTGCCAGCGACCGTGGAAACGTTAATCATTGGAAAAGACCGCTGATAGGTCTGGTTGAGGAAAGCGAGAATATCGTTTGCGATCAAGGCATGCCCGGTGGCGGCGGGATAGATCGCGTCCAACGAGTAGAACCCGCCGAGAAAGTCGGCGGTGATATTGGCGTTTCCCACTCTGGCGCCGGAAACCTTTATTCTGCGGAGGAAAGCGTTCAGATCGTAGAGCACCGCCCCATTCGTCCTTGCGGCGGTGGCGATCTGCGCATTCAGCGCGTTGATGCGTGTCGTCAGATTGGCGGCTACGGCGGCGGGCAGAACCGATCCGGCCGGCAAAGGGGTGATCACGCCACTCAGAAAATTTTCCCCGATGGTCAGAATTCCGTTCCGCGTGACCAAGTCCTGGGGCGTAATCCGATAGAGGTCAGTGAGAAAGGAAGGGGCAGTGGAGGTGAGCCTGGCGGCTGTGGCCAGAGAACTGAAGTACGCCGTATCGAGCGGGTTGGGAATCGTCGTGACGATGACCTCTGACTGGAGTCCCCGAAGGCCCGCCAACAAGGAGTTGTAAGTGGCTAGGAAAACGTTCGGGTCCGGCAGGCGCGCGGGGTCGCCATTGACCGCGGCGTCGAGAGCCTCATAGTAACCAAGCTCGATGAGAGTCATGGTCGGGAACATCGCTTTGGCGTATTCGAACTGACTCCACAGCGGGACATTTTCCTTTATGAACAGTTGCGGAAAACCAAGAATCATGTTGACCACGGTCTGCTTCATATTGCGCTGCGCAATGGGCGGAACCGGCCGCATGGCGACACTGTCGGCGAGAGTAAATCCAGGCACCGACAGGTTCAAGATGAACAGCGGCGGCCCGGATTGAAATGTCTCCTGAACTTGCCCCCGAAAGATGGTAGGTTCGGCCTGATAGAACTGGCGCACCGAGCCCGTCGGATACGTTTGGAGATTGACTTCCTGGCCGGGGTATCCGACCACGTCGCCGAGCCCGGGCGGCTGAATGAGAGGCTGCTCGAAAGCGGTTTGCATCTGCGCCGCCATTTGAGCGGGGAAGCTGTATTGCTGAACCACAGTGCTGAGGCCGTAATTCGCCATGCCCGCGGCAAGACCTTCGCCCATAACAACGAACGTGGTCGTGTCCAGACTTGGCTTGGTCTGGCCGAGTGCAGACGCGCAGCTAGCAGCGGCCAGAACCATGATTGCGAATATCCGCGATCGCTTCGGAATCATACGAGAATCCTCTATCAAAATAGATGTTGTGGCACAACTGTCCACGGTCATTTTCAATACACCATAACGGGGTGCTCTGGCGGTGGGGAGTGTCTGCTGAGTTGGGAGGGTTTCCCGGAACGAAACAATCCCAATCGACAAAGGAGCGCTTCACCGTTGAGTTTACTCCCCACATGGGTGAACACTATTGCTGACAATTCCAATAGCAGCCAGGGAGCCGGTCTTTTCAACAGCGGCGGCCCCCCATTGTGAAAACGCGTTCTAACCGCCCTCAAAAAAAGAATCACAACCCCGGAAACCATTGCCGGAACTCGATGTTTCCAGGTTTTCAAGATAGGCACAGGGTTACTGCTCGTCCTCCGCATCACCCGCAGCGTTCCTTCTGCGGTTTGACGGTGCGGGCGACGCGGAGTGAACGCCGGGACCAGAGAATGTGATCATGACCGCACAGGAGCCGAGCTTCACAGGCCCCTGGGAGTTTGTTAGATTTACGACCACTGGCGAACCGTTGGGGTTCGAGACGAAGGATCCAATCGTCCCAAAGATATGGACGGTGATGCCCTCCGTGAAATTCTTCATATTCACAACTTTTCCATTGGGGAGAGTGAAATCCGCGGTATAGGTCCACGGCCCGGAGTTCACTCCGTAGGCGAGGCCCGAAGGAACCACGCTAAACATATTCTTTTGCAACGTAAGGATTCCGACAAGCTGCCCAGCCTGGAAAGCATCAAAATCCGTCCAATCCTTTGGGGTGGAATTTGGATGGTAGTAGTAATAAACGTCGTGCGGTTTGAGGTACACGTCGGTCATTTTGTCATTTGTGGTTTCGGAAGTTTCAACTACGGGAAACACGGAGGTCAGAACCGCAGTGGTTTCGTTCTGGACAGTTGCCCCCGCCTTGAATAGGTATTGCTCCGGTATTCCGGCTATATACGGATAGAACAGGGCGGCCGTCCCAAAGCCGGTAGGTTTGCCGTCTTGGCAATTGATACCCGCCATCTCCCGGCCCACGATCTGCTGTGCCATTCCCGAGACCGGGACCATTTGAGCGCTAGCGGTTGCCAAACTTGCCAACGCCACGAATAGAAAACTAAGTGCGTGTCTCTTCATTTTTTCTCCTTGATCTTGTCGGATCTCCCACTAGCAGGCTAGCCGAGCCGGGTTTCCGTTTGGCTTCTCAAATCAACCGCGCCAGTATACACCAGGCCCGCTCATTGGGCAACGGATCGGAAGGCTGGCGGTGGGGAGGTGAAGTGTCTGCTGAGTTGGGAGGGTTTCCTGGGACTAAACCATCCCAATCAACAAAAGAGCACTCCACCGTTTCGTTTACTCCCCACTTGGGCGAACACTATTCCCGACAATTCCAATAGCAGCCACGCAGCCAGTCTCTTCAACCTAGGCGGCCCCCCATTTTGAAAACTCGCTCTAACAGCCCTTAAGAAAAGAAGCAAATCCCCCGAAAACATCGCCGGGACTCGATGTTTCCGGGTTTGCTGATACGCGCAATTACTGCACGTCCTCTCCATCACCCGCAGCGTTCCTTCTCCCCCTGCGTTGCAACGATGATGCGGTCGGCCCGGGGTTAGTAGCGGAGCCGGAGAATGGGGATGTGATCGCGCAGGAGCCTAGCTTTATGGGCCCCTGAGAGTTTGTCAGATCGAGGACATGCGGTGAACCGTCGGGGTTCTTGACGAAGCTTCCAAGCGTCCCGAAGACATTGACGGTGACGCCCCCCGGCATCAATTTCACTATATTCGCAATGCTTCCATCGGGGAGCTGAAAATCCGCGCCATATCTCCACGGCCCGGAGTTAACCACGAAGGAGATGCCCGGAGGAACCACGCTAAACATATTCTTCTGCACTTGATTGATGGCGATCAGTTGCCCGGCCTGGAAACCATCAAAATCGTCCCAACTCTTCGGGGACGAATTCGGATGGTAGTAGTAGTAAATCAGGTGCGTTTTGAGGAACACGTCCGTCATTACGTCATTTTGGAGTTGGGAAGTTTCGATTTTGGAAAACACGGCGGTAATAACCGCAGTGGTTTCGTTCTGGACTGTTGCCCCAGCCTTGAATAGGTACTCATCTGGTATTCCGGCTATATACGGAAAGATCAGTTCGGCCGACCCAAAGCCGGTGGGCTTGCCGGATTGGCAATCAATGCCCACCACGTTCCGGGCCACGATGTGCTGTCCCATTCCCCCGATCTGGACCTCGCCAGGGAATGTCGCACCAACTTGAGCGCTAGCGGTCGCCAAACTTGCCAGAGCCACGAACAGAAAACTAAATACGTATCTTTTCATCTTATCTCCTCTTGTTGGATTTTCCGCTTGGATTCTCGAATAAACTGCGCCAGATACATAGGCCTCCTCATTATTCATCCAATAGATCATCAAAAAACTCGTCAATAAAAGGGTGTACGGCGGAGCATGGGCGGAAATGCGAGGAAGGCGCCGGATTGGGCGAAGGGCCCAAGCAGCGGCGCGCCCTCGGGCGGCAACTGCAACCGATAGGCGGTCGAGGCAAATGCAAACGTGCCTCGGTAATCAGCCGTGATGCACGTTACGGCAACCTGCGATTCAGCGCCAAAATCCAGGATGATTAGCCAAGCAAAAACCGCCGCCAAACAGAACCGTTTCATCAAAACCCGCCCATTGCATTTGAGTCTGATTGGAGTTTGGAGTCCTGCGGCGGAACCGTCGAATCGCCAATTCGCCGAGCGCCTCGTTGTAGGCCCCCGCCACAACGAACCGCCATAGTACATTGCACCGCGCGCGGATGTCAACTATTTTCGGGAATTTCTGTAGCCACAAGATTAGAAGTTCCGGGCGGCAGTGCATCGGCTGCGGGGACGGCGGTACGGGACGGAGAGGTGTCTGCGAAATCGCTTGGAGCGAGGGAGTGGCCGGGGTGAGGTGGCTAGCGAGCGGCGTTTCGGAGACCTCTGGACGCCAATTTTATAAAGCCCGAACAAGACCGTTCAAAAGCGAAGTAGGGTCCGGTATACTTTGGCCGTCCGAATTGCCAAAAAGGAAATTCCAATTAACACCAGACGCCACCTGTTAATCCTTTCGGGTGACGCTTTTTTGCCGAACCGTCACGCTGCTACGGCCAGTGGCGCCGGTCCGGTACAGACGGATAGTACCAGAACGAAACAAATCCAAAAAATTATTGAAAAATCCAACGAAATGAAGTTACCATTGCACGGTAACGGTGAGATGCTGGCGGAGGATGTGAGTTGTGTTTCTCGGGATTGAGTTCGTGTCGGCCGTTGGTGCTCCCGAGGAGGAACGCCCGTGCGTGGCTGGGCGGTGTACGGCAAAGCCAAGTCGATAGCGATTGTATCTCGCCGCTTGGCGTTTTCCATTCCCGATTCAAAAGTCGCGATTCAGAGGGCATTGCCATGCCGAAACAGCGTAGTAGGTTTTTGGCGGCTAGTTTTCTAGTCGCGGCGACGGCAAGTTTACCGAGCGCCAGCGCTCAATAGTTATCGCTCGGCTGAACGGGCGAGCATGTCTCGGCCCGAAACTATCAATAGGAAACTGAAAAGGAGATTCCAGTGAAAAATCAAGTCTTCCAGAAAGCATCATCTTTGTTTGTCGGGGCATCGATTCGGCTCGGCGTCCTGCTGGCACTTCTGCTTCTCGCCGCTCCCTCCAGCCCCGCAGCCGAGAACCCCAGCGCGGAGGCTCGCCGGAGTCCGGAGCTTATTGTTGGTACTTGGGCGTTTAAGGCACACTTCTTCGTTCCAGTCCCAGGATTTGCCGGCAGCGAATTCCAAGGAGTGGAGACGTACCACAGTGACGGCACAATGAGCGTCCTGACGAATCTGCCCGGCGTAACAATCGGATTGGGAGTCTGGAAAAAGACGGGTCTCTTGAGTTACTCCTTTTCATTCAGCTTTTACCGGCCAGACCCGAGTTCCCCTTTTCTCCTGGAAACGGTTGTGAACGAAAATATGATAATCACCGACAATGGAGACGGCTATACAACTACGGACTTACTCAGGCCGCTGGACGCGTCGGGTGCTCCCATAATCGACGCCGCATGCAACCCACTGGGGTTCGGGGGTATTTGTCAATTCCCCGGAATTGTGAAGGCGAAGCGGTACCCGCTCGCGAACTACAACCAAGTGCTACCGTAAGAGTGCAGACAGCCTTCACGGGCGCAGGCAGTGGTCACCCACTCCTGCGCCCGTCTTTCCTCAGGGTTCGATTTTCAGATGTTTCCGATGACCTCCGGTCCCCTCGCGGCGCCCGTTTCCGCACCAGGAAGGCGATCGGGACCAAATCACCGTGCGACCAAGCCCTGACATCAGGACCGATTCGAGATAAACCCCTGCCCTCTGACCTGACAAGTCGGCGACCATAAACCGGCTCCCCTGGATTCGACCCTGGAATCGACCAATGATTTCGTCATCGATGCGATCCGCAAAATGCTCGCGATCGATTCTGACAGGCTTATATCCTGCGTTTCGAATAGCGGGTTCAATCGCCTAGTCAGATTGCTCATTCAATGAGCGATCAAACCACATAGCCAGGAAGACAAAAACCGATTCTCGTTTTACTCGCTGAAGGAGACACGGATCGTGATTGAGCAATGGCGGAAGGAGTAGCACACCCGCACGGCACAATCCGCACTGGGCTTCCTTTTCAAACCAATTTCACAGCCCCAAGCTGTGATATAACTCTCTCCATGGGACTGATACAAAAAATCGGTCTGGTCAACGTGGCATCGAGGACCGCGAATCGGATGACCGCTCGCGCACCGTGTTCTTGCGCGAGTCCGGACAGGGCCGATTTTTTTGCTCCGCCCAACAATGCTCCCGGAATTCTTGCCCGAAACTTGGCCCAACTCCAGGAAGGATGCGCCCCATGACAAACGAGGAAACACTCCATCAAGGTATTAACCGAATGCGGATCCAGCGCACGCAAGTTCTGTCGGTGATTTCCGGTTTGTCGCAAGAACAACTCGATTTCAAGCCTTCTGCGGAGGTTTGGTCGGTCGGAGAGATTGCCCACCACATCGGGCTGGTCGAACAAGGATTAATGGGAATTGCCAAGGACGTGTTGCAGAGAGCCGGCTCTGGAGCATCGGCATCGAAAGCCGTCGGCTACGATGATCTCCCGATAACTCCGACCATGCTTCCCAAATCGGTTTTCCGGCTGGCACCGATCTTGAAGCCGTTTGCGTTCGCCATGCGCTTCATGCCGGCGCCTCTGCACGAATTCATCATGTCCAATCCGGTTGTGAAGGTGAAGACGGCGCCCAATCTAGAGCCGAAAGCGGGAATGGAACGGAATGACATCATAGTTTTTCTCAACCAGGTGCGCGAGGAGATGTTGCGGTGGCTGGATTCCGTCAAGGAGCGCGATCTCTCCCGCTACCGCTGGGAGCACCATCTGCTGGGCCATCACGATGTCTATGGGACGCTCGATGTACTGGCCGACCATGAGCACCGTCATCTTCAGCAGATAGAAGGCGTCAAGAAAAATCCCAAATTCCCCTTATAACCCCAGGATTGATCAGGAGGGAATTGCGAGCATGCTCGATTTCCGACTGCACAGCGTGCGCCGACGGATAGAAATCGGGAAACTGGCGGCAAAAAATCAAGATTGGATGCTTCCTCAATCAATTGTTGGCGACCAGTCCATATTTCTTTCAAGAAAAGGCAGTTATGCCAGATTTGGAGCGGACGAGAACTATTGAAGCCGAAATGTTGTTTTTAAGCATCGCAATTCAGGAGCTCGCATTAAAAGGGCGGTGCGGAGCCGATGACCCTCCCGGAGAAAAAATTGTGCTCGCTCGGGCGCAAATGGGTGTATGATTTTACCCGGCGGAAGTCCAAAAAGCTTATTTCGGGTTAATGGAGGGGTTAGGGCTTGCGGAAGTTGAACACAGCGCTTGTGGCAACCGAATGCGCTCTGTGTAGTTTTACGAAAGGCTAAATCTATATGCAAGAAACAGCAAAGCTTAAAAAACTGAAAATATTTTTGAATATTTTTGGGGTAATATCCATCCTACTTTTCGGAAGCCTGTTTTTGCTGACTGCAATCAGTGCTCCTGTCATGCAGGAAGGGGGAGCATTAAGATTGTTGAGATGGGATGTGCTTGCTAAACATGTCGAATTGATGTTAGAAGGCGTCTATATTGTTTGGGCAATATTCATGCTCCTTGCCGCTCGTAAACCTTTGGCGTATCTATCTTTTATTGACTTCACTCTATGGGCAAACCTGGTTCATGGCTTGATTATGATTCCCCAGGCAATGATGCTTGAGGGATTTATTTACAAAATGTTTTCGGATGTCGCTTACTGTCTGGTTTTAGCGGCAGGTTTATGGTTGCTTAGGCCAAAAGGTGAAGAGATTCGCGGAATCTAAAACTACACGACTGTACTGCTTGAATCCAACGCTGCGAGGCTCGCTAGTCTTTTCCTGTCCATCGAGTTTTGTTTCGGAAAATCCCGATTATTCCCTGGGACAGCTATCGAAGCCTGTTCAGCTCGATCCCGGAAAATCGCGGTCCCCTTTGATACCCTTCACCTGGCGCAGGTGCCGCCGGTCATGGTCGCCCATTAACTCCAGCATGCCATAAGCGTCGTGTTTCCCGATGAGGGGATGGTTCCATTGCAGGAGTGTCAAATCCCAGCTTTTCACTGGTTCCATTTGTGTCAGCGTGGTGTCGCGAGTTTCGCGCAATAGCCGAAAAAGTTCATCGCGCGGAATTCCGGCCTGGGGCTGCAGAATAGGGGCCGCCAGGGCCTTCAGAACTGGATTCGCCAGAAGGTACGACTGCAAGGCACGGGGCGCCAAGCTGGTCATGAATGCGAGAGGAATCTGGAAGACGTTCGATTGCAACAACGACGTAGGGATGATCCGCGGCGCCAGCGGCAGATCCTGGAAGCGGATTCGTTTGTTCACACTGCGTCCGCCGATTCCCTCCCGCAGCAAATCTTTCATATTGTCCTGAACCATCTTTTCGGCGAGGCAGACGTGGTGAGCCACCTCTCCGAGCGACCACAAATCGCCCGCCGGCTTGAAGTCCATCTGCGGTTGCGAAAGCCCTTCAAATTGCGACAAAAGGTCGGAGCGATCTTTCTCAATTCGATCCAGGGTTTGCTGCAACCTTGCTGCGTTTGTCATGGAAAACGGTTCCCAGCACTCTCGGCCGAAAGCTCGACTACCTCGCGTCTGGACCAGTGGCACGCCGACCCGGCGACAAAGCTAAGGAGACAAGTAGTGCTCTCCTGAAAGATGAATTGGAACCCACCAGCCCCAGATCGACTGTACCGGCTCAGTTTATCATTCGATAAGATTATTGATGAAATCGAAAATGCCGATCATATTTTATAGGATGGATTCCCCCCGGAGGACAATTCCCAATCGTGAGCCAGTTCGCACCGCATCGATGAAGCTCAAGAGGTATCCATTCGCCCACTGTGCCGGCGTGAACGCGTATCAGATCGCTCAATCCGCCGCGCCGAGTGGAATCGCCCGGCTACATGCGTTATGATAAGTACCGAGTATCGTTAAGAACGGGGTGGCTACGTGCTTACCGACGTCGAGTTAATCCGCAAGCTGGATTTCTTCGAGCCCCTCGATCCGAAGATCATCAAGAAAATCGCCAAGATGTGCATTGTTCGGGAGTTCGCTTCCGGCGATTACATCGTCAAGCAGGGCGAGGCCGGGCTGGGCCTTTATTTCATCACGCGCGGCCGGGCCAAAGTCGAGATCGATCGTGACGGCACCCGTGTCGCCGTGGCCGAATTGCGGGGAGGGGATTTCCTGGGCGACATGGCCATGATCGACGATAAGGCCCGCTCGGCCGACGTGGTCTGCGAGGAAGAAACGAGCTGCCTGCTGCTCACCCGCGACAGCTTTTCCAAACTTCTGAATAAGTATCCCCAGATTGCGATCCAAATGGCCAAATCCCTGGTCGCCCGCATTCGCGCCACCAATCAAAGAGTGGGTCCGGCTCCTCGTCCGCCGCAGACTTCCGTGGCAACTCCAGCGGACAGCGCCCCTGGTCTCCAGCCGGCCGTGGAACCCGTCGTTACTTCTAGCAATGGCTCCTCGGGAACGGCCTTCAATATTCTGGAGATGTACTCATCCACCAAGGACAAGGCCAAGGAAATTTTGGTGGATTGGTTCTCCTCGCTATACTTGCTGAAGTCGATGACCCGGTTTTCCATGGCGATTGTGGGCTGCCCCGTCGAGGTCCAACCGGAGAACCGGAGGCCGGAAGTTCTCGAATCCCGAATCGACGGCGTTCGGCTGGCTCTGTTTCCTGCGTGCGGCAATCAGGTCCTTCGCATGGATGCGTTCGGAGACGGCCCATTCTCGGCAACGGTTTTCCGCCCCTCCAGCCACGGCCGTGGCAGGGAGACCTCGGTGGTCTGTTTCGAGGGCAGCGTCCGCAAAAATGAAACTTTGCGGTTGCACATTCCCGCCGGCAAGGATACCTGGTTGGAGCGCGCCTGAGTCCCCCCCGAATCTCCGCGGTATCACGTTTAGGATCTATGTAGTAGAATTCTGTGTGTAGTAAAATTCTGTGTGATATGGGCAACAAGATTTGCCCGGTAATTCCCGTTTAGGAAAAAAATTATGAGTGCCACTCAATCACCGCGTCCCAAACAGGAGATCGGCGGAGTTGTCTCGGACTTTGCCCTACCCCGAGTGAACGGCGGACCCCAAAGGCTGCAATCGTTTCTCGAAGGCAAACGGGGCGCCGTCGTGCTGTTCTGGTCGGAGACGTGCAGCCATTGCGTCCGCTACGATCTTTATTTCAACGAATTCACGGCGAAACATCCCGAACTGGGACTGGTGGCCGTGGCCTCCCGTCAGGGTGAAACGGCCGAAAATCTGCGCACTACCATCGCTGCGCGGAAACTGAGCTTTCCGATTCTGCACGATTCCGACCGCAGCATCGCGCGGCTATGGTTCACGCAACAGACGCCTCGCGTCTTCCTGCTGGATTCGGAGCGGCGGCTGCTCTACCGCGGCGCGATCGACAACTTCCGATTGCCCGAAGATCCCGAATATCAGGCTTACCTCGAGCCGGCCATCAAGGCGTTTCTGGGGGGCAAGCCGATCGAGCGCTCCGAGACGGCCAGTTTTGGGTGCGCCATTGAGTCGGTGTACTATATCCTGCCTAAGTCCCTCTAGCAACTCGAGAACCCGGAGGTTTCGAATAAAGTTCCATGTCGGAAAAACAAGACACCCCACTGCTTTCCATGCTGGCTGACTCCATTCGATCCAAGTCGATGTTGCAGCCCTGGTCGAAGATGATGGAGACCGGCCTGTCGATGATGGGATCGACGATGCACACCATGCAATCGATGGTCGGAAAACTGGCGGGTGAAACGCCACCGGCCCCTCCCACGGACCCGCCTTTCAACGGGCCCCAGGACGTGGATGCCGCCGTCGTGGAGTTCATCAATCGGCTGGCCCTGCTTGCGAGAATCGCGCCGCCAAACGCCCAGAGCCTGGCCGGCGCCGGACGGGAGATTATTAACGCCGGAGTGGCCAGTTTCGGCAACATTGCTCCCAAGGATTTTCGGCAGTGGATGGCCCTGGCCCTGGAAGTTCCCCTATCCTTCGGAACGCTGATGATGGAGCAGGGCCTGCGCGGACTTCACACCGCTCAGGTGGCCGGAGTCGACGGCGTGCCGGATCTGGTCTCCTTTGCCATAGAGTCGTGGACCGATCTCGACATCTTCACCGGATTGCAATACAAGAAGTATTTGGAGCAGTTGGAGGAGGCGGTGCACGATTCCCCCGGCGATGCCGAGGCGCGCCTGGAACTGGGGATCACCTACGTGAAGCTGGGCCGTTACGCGGAGGCGACCCGGGAGTTGGCCAAGGCCGCCGAGCGTCCTTCGCTGCGGTCTGCCGCACTCTGCCACAGCTTGATCGCAAACGTTCGCGGGGGCAATTTCCGGCAAGCGGTAAAGGATGGTGAGGCTTCGCTCACCGCCGACCCATCCAACGACCGGGCGCGCTACTGGACCTGGTTGGCCGCGCAAAGTCTGGGCGGCTATACCTCCGACATCCCGCAGAGTCACCGCATGGAGGTCAAGGCGGGACGGCATCCCTCGCGCGTCCAGTTTGAAGATGTCTCCCAAAAAATCGGCCTCGACAAAACCAGCGGCGGGCGCGGCTGCGCCATCTTCGACGTGGATGGCGACGGCTACCTCGACGTAGTCCTCGCCTGCGCCAACGCGGGCTGCACCGTTTATCGCAACAACGGCGATGGAACCTTCCGGGATGGGACGGTCGGATCGGGCCTCGATGACTGCGTCAATACGCATGCCGTCATCGCCGGAGATTACAATAACGACGGTTTCGACGACGTCTATGTCACCCGCCTGGGTTTCTATGCCGGCGATTCCCTGCTATTCCGTAACAACGGCGACGGCACCTTCACCGACGTGACCAAGGAAGCCGGACTCAGTTCCTGGGGGGCGGTATTCGGCGCTGAATGGGTCGACTACGATTGCGACGGCAACCTGGACCTGTTTGTCACCCACAACCAAGGGCGATTGATGGATCGCTCGTCCCCCAACCTGCTGTTTCACAACAATGGCAACGGCACCTTTACGGAAGTTTCCAAGGAAGCCGGCCTCGTCTCCAATTACACCACCATTGCGGGAGCCTGGGGTGACTACGACAACGACGGCTATCCCGACCTCTTCGTGAGCAACGCCATCGGCCCGTCCCAATTGTTTCACAACAACGGCGATGGAACCTTCACCGAGGTGAGCCACGAAGCCGGCGTCGACAAGGTTAGTTTTGGCTCCGTATCGGTCTGGTGCGATTACGACAACGACGGATGGCTCGATCTGGTTCAGTTTGTTTGGTCTCCCGAGAGGGACGTTCTTTACACGCTGCGGCACGGCGAGGGACCTCCCAATGGCATCCCCATGCGGGTTTATCACAACAATCGCAACGGCACGTTCACTGAAGTCGGACGCGAACTCGGCATCGACGGCTGCTGGGCGACCATGAGCGGAAACCTCGGCGACTTCGACAACGACGGCCACCTCGACATCCTGCTCGGCAACGGCAGTCCGTCCATGAGCCGCACCGAGCCTCCCATCATTTTGGAAAACGACGGGAACGGAAAATTCCATAATGTGTCGTTTACCGCCGGGCTTCCTTTCAGCGGCAAGGGACACGGCGCGAATCTCGCGGACCTGGCCGGAGACGGACGGCTCTGCCTGATCGTGGCGGCCGGAGGAAGCTATCCGGCCGATCTGCTGACGACCACTGTGCTGCGGCCCACGACGTTGCCCGGAAATTATCTGAACGTGCGGCTGACAGGAACCAGGAGCAATCGCAGCGCCATCGGCGCGCGGCTGAAGCTTACGGCCGGCGGACGGAGCCAGCACCGCTTGATGACCGGCGGAACCGGATTTGGCAGTTTGCCCTTTGAAGAGCATTTTGGACTCGGCAATCTGGACCGTGTGGAGTCCCTGGAGATTCTCTGGCCCAGCGGCCTGCGGCAGCACGTGGGGAGTTTGCCGGTGAACAATACCATCCGGATCGTCGAGGGCACCAACGGATGGAAAGAAGTTTACCCCCAGAAAGCCAAGCCCGCGGCCTCCACCGTGGCGGAAGAACACCCCCTAGCGCCCGCTGCCAGTCACGATCGTGGATAGCCGAATGCGATGCCGGATGCTGGGAGTCCGGACACTGGGAATTTGCCAAAAAACTATTTTAGGCCGTCATTCCGATCCCGCGGATCGGGAGAAAAACCTGCTGTTTGTCTTGCAACGATGCCAGCAGCTTCTTCAGCCCGCCAGAAAGCGTCGGGCTTCAGAATGACGCCCTCAGAATGTTTTTCCTCGAACTCCCGGAGTCTCCCTCCCAATCAGCGGGCTAATCGGGACGGGCTTCTCCGGGCGGATACGCGGACATGGTAATGCTACGATCGATGAAACCCTGGCGATGAAGCAGCTACTTCAGTATATCCAACGGGCTCTCCGCGTGGCCTGGATCTTATTCCGAAATCTGCGGCAGATTCTGTGGAATCGCTTGTTAAGGCGTTCCGGGATTCCGGGTCCCGAGCGACTGCGATTGCTGCTCGAGGAACTGGGCGGCAGCTTCCTCAAATTCGGCCAGATTCTCTCCCTGCAAGTGGACTCCCTGCCGAAAGAGTATTGCGACGCGCTATTGAATTTGCTCGACCGCGTGCCGCCGTTCGGTGCGGACGAGGTCAGGCAGACCTTCATCGAAGAGCTGGGCAAGCCGCCGGAAGAATTGTATCGGGAGTTCAATTATCAGGTGCTGGCTTCGGCATCGATTGGGCAGGTGCATCGGGCCGTACTACAGGACTACACCGAGGCCGCCGTGAAAGTGCAGCGCCCCGGCGTCCGGGAGCTCTTCCGGCGCGACGCGGTGCTCTTGCGCGTGGCCGTCCGTCTCATATTCCTTCTCAAGATCCGCTCTCTCTATTTCATGCGGGACCCGGTGCGCGAGTTCAACGATTGGCTCGGGGATGAACTGGATTACCGGCGCGAAGCCTCCTATGGCGAAGTGCTGGGGCGAAATGCGCGCGAGACGCCCACCGAAAAAATTCCCGGGATTCATTGGGACCTGACCACCAGCCGAGTCCTCACCATGGACTTTCTGGAAGGCTTCAGCGTGATGGAGTACCTGCGCCTCGTGGAGCGGGGCGAACACGAGCGGCTGGCCGGGCTGAAAGCGATCGGGTTCATCCCGTCGGTCTTCGTCTCGAACGTCATCAACAACTTTTTGAGCGATGCGTTCCGGTTCGGCCTCTTCCATGCCGACCTCCATCCGGCCAATCTTCTCATCATGAAGGACAACGTGGTCGGGTACGTGGATTTTGGAATTGTTGGCCACCTGACGGCGGAAGCCAGGCGCAAACAAATCCAGCTCAGCATGGCCTACTCCAGCGGCAAATCGGAAGAGATTTTCCTGGGATTTCTGAACGTCTGCACCTTCACGAGCAGCGTAGACCTGGATGGCTTCCGGCGAGAGCTGAATAAACGCGTCAAGTATTGGTACCGGGAGCCGGCCATTGGCGGAGTGCCGCAGTTGCATCGGAGCTTGACGGTGGCGATGGTAGACCTGCTGACCCTTTGCCGGTATTACGGCCTGTTGGTGGACCGCGAGATGATCAAGTACATCCGGTCTCTGTTCCTGGTGGACGGCTTGGTCTCGCTGCTGGCCCCCGGTCTCGATCTGACGCCCCAGATCCGAAATGTCTGCGAGGAATACCTCGCCAGAGAAGCCGGGAATAAACTATTATCGCGAGGCGCGGCGCTGAATTTCCTGGCGGACCTCTCCGGGTGGCTGTCGACGAACCCGGCGCAATTGCTCCGCGCCCTGGAGGCGATCGAGCGGAAACAGGCCCGTTCGCAACCCCGGCCGGAGAGCAGTTCGGATTCTCGCGAGAATCTGAGAATCCGCGCGCTGGCCGTCGGCGTCGTATGGTTCTCCTTGGGAATTGCGGCTGTGGCCGGGCGACAAACGATTTCAGTTGGCTCGCTTCCGTTTTCAGGTTATCTTTTTATAGGATTATGGGGGGGGTGTACACTATGGCTCGCGAACCTGCTGCGGCGCCTGACGATTCAGTAGAGAACGGTTCGGAAAACAGTATTCAAAGGACGGTCGTTTCGGCGTTCGTTTCCATGGTACGCTTATCGAGTGCCGTTGCCTTATTCGGCATCGAGCAAGTGCAGTCGGCCGTTTCCCACCAGGCGGGCGAGAGAAATTCCGGCGGCCGGCCGGATTTGGGGACGGTGCTCGATGCCATGTCCGAATCTCTGGCGGAGAAGATGGGGCCAGGCAAACGGGATGTGCTGGACTCGGCGGGTCGAATCGCCGAGCAAGTCGCCCAGCAGTCGGTGGAAGGCCTTAAGATGATGGATCCGCGGCGCGTTGTTCAGGCCGCCAATGAACTGGTCCAGAAATCGACGGAAGCCATCTCCAACTGGCCGGGAGGAGACTCTGCCGCGGGCGGCGCCAAAGAAGATGAAAAACCCAAGCTGGCTGTGGATGTATTGACCGCCCCGGAAAAAGACAGACGCTAGGATGGCGGCCGTGAAGGTTTGAGTATTCGGGATGTAGAAGGGTCGAGGAGCGGGGTTAGTTGGGAAACGGCGTCCTCGATCATAAACCAATTAACCAGTTGCCGAGTTTCCCGGGTAATTGGTGCTTCTCACGCCAGAAATCCTGTATTTTGTGGCGTAATATCTCGAGTGTATTAGCAAAGGAGAAAGACAATGAGTAATCTGATTGCTTCGATGGCCCGTTTTTCGACTGCATTGACGCTGTTCGGTGTGACGCAACTGGAAAAGTCCATGAATGTGGTTGGCGGCGGAGATGAAGTTACCAAATCGGTCGATGAGTTCGAAAAGACCCTGAATTCGATCACCGGAGTCCTGATTGAGAAGATGGACGCTAAGAAGAAGGAAACCCTCGAGTCGGTGACGAAGATGACGGAAGAGACCGTCAACCGGACCCTCGATACCATGGAAGTCGTGGATCCCAGGGAGATGTTGAAAGCCTCCACCGACTTGTTGCAGAGAACCTCAGACGTGACGGCTGGCTGGGTTTCCCGAGCCGCTTCGGCGGTCGAGAAAGCCACTACTTCGGCCAAAGAAACGGAACCGGCTCACGCGGCCCACGCCCATTAACCCTGCTCGGAAAGGGAGTCCAAAGCCGTGGTCTCGGCACTCTGCGAACGTCCGGAATCCACGGGCCAGCGGGCGGCAGGGATAAAAGTTCCGATGGCACTATGGGAGAAATATGGGCTGGCCACCCCAGGCTGGTTCAAGGCTCATGCGGGAGAGCCTCGCTTTGCCGACCTTCCACGCGCCGCCCGGCTTCGTCTCGCTTTGGAAGAAGGGGAAGGAGTATTCCCCCTCTTCGGACAGTTTCTGGCCGGACGGGCCGATCTTCTTACCAGCGAGTATCTGTTCGAGTTGCGTAAAATCCGCGGCGCCTCGGAGCCTTCCGCCTCTCCCGCTCTGGACCCGGAACTCGACAAGCAGATCAGCGAGGTGACGGGGATTCGGGCGGCGCCCGGTTTCCAGGCGTTCAGCGCCTTTTATCGGAACCGGCCCATCGTGGTCGAATTCTATCGGTCGCAATTCCTTTGGAATCTGGAAGAATCCTGGGAACAATTATCGAGGCAGATTCGGAAGTTGAAAGACGGGCCGGAAGCTGCCCTTTCCGGGACGGCTGTTCTCGATCAATTCTGGGAATGGATCGAGGTGCAACGCGACATCGAACGCAAACGGAAGTTTCTCGGCAACCTCTCGAAAGCCTCCCGCTCCTGTGTAACCCGATTTCCCTCGCTCGTTCCCGAGCTCCAGTTTCCCAACTGTCTGGTCTATGAAACCATGGATGGCGCGCCGCTCGACCGGGAGCTCCGTTCCGATTCGGACACCAGGAGCAGCAGCTTTCAGCTCTTGGCCGAATCGCTCCTGGAACAGCCCCTGTTGCTCTCCCTCATCGATACCGAAGCATTGCTGGAGAACTACCTGGTGATGGCGGATGGTCATCTCGGATTCCGCTCTCTGCCGGCCTGGACTTCGGTTCCGGTCGAGTGGCACTACGAGCTGCTCCAGTACGTCGCATCGAGCGCAGCCGGCAATACGCCGCGCGCCTTGCAGATGCTATACCGGATGTCGGCCACGCGCGGCTCCTCTGGCGGAGAGCAACGCCTGCTGAGCCAGCTCGCTTCGCTGCAGCCGGAGCTGAAGATCAACGCCGTGACGCCGGAGTCTGTGACGGTCGTGGAAAACTATTGGCGTGCCCTGGCCCGGACGTCTCTTCGCCCCCCCCTGTTTGTTCATCTCTTCCACCGCAACCTGACCCTTCTGGGGCAATGGAGCGAAATGGTCGCCTCTCCCACGGACGCCGTCGCCGATGCCCTGTGGCCCGTGCTGGGACGCGTTCTTCGTTTTCATCTCGGTGATATCGTTACCACTGGAAAGGGTCGCGACTGGCTGGTCAGCTCGGGATTGTTCTTCGCGACCGCCGCCCGGCAGTTGGCGCTCGCATTGGAGAACCTCCGCGAGGACAACAGCGACATGACCTCGGCGATCGATTCCAAAGACGCCGATTCCCGGGAAGGCAAGCTGAACCGGCGAACCTCTTCCATGATTTATTCGGGGATTCTGCTGGTCGTTTTCCTGTTTTCAATCCAGCTTGCGATGAGCCCAGGGGGAGGTCCTTTTCCGTTTCTTGCCAAGGCCGCCGCCGTCGCCGCAGCCGTCGCCCTCTGTTTTTCGATTGCCGGTATCAAGTAAGCCATGTTCCCTTTCACCTTCACCCGCCGGTCGTCCCTGCTGATTCGCTGCGATCCCCCGCTGCTGTACGATCTCCTCGTCGATTACGACAACTACATTGAATGGATGCCCCTCGTGGCCCGCTCGAAGCTGCTCGCCAAAGAAGGCGATCTGGCGATTGCGGAGTTCGAGCTGCTGGAGCCGGCAAAAGATACGTTTGTGGTTGAATGCGTCCACACCAGAAACAAAATGGTGATGTGGCGTCCGATTCGCGGGAAGATACCCATCTCCGAGGCACGATGCGATATCGAACCCGCCGGGAAAGGGCAAACCCGGGTCACCATGACGCTGGAAGGAGATTGGGGCTGGCGGCACCTCTTTAGGTCGCCCTATAACCGCTTCATAAACCCTGTAGCATGTTTGCGTGCTCTGCACGCGGAGGCCTCCGTGTTTCAGCCGGAGATGATCGCGGACGAGGACGGCGAGCGAATTCTGGAAATCTCGGAAACCAGCGAGGGTTTAATCTGCTGGCTTCGCGGGAAGAAATATGTTTTGACTCCCGTTTCGGGAGGGAGCCATGGAAGGGAGCTATGATCAAAAATGATTAAAGCCGTCATTAACATCGAAGCTCCCGGCAAGCAGGTGTTTCACGCTCTGACGGACTTCTCGCGCTACAAGGAATGGGTTCCCGGATGTGAACACTGCGACGTCACATCCAGCAGCGGAAACGTCACCGAGACCCGGATCGTCGTCAGCAGCATGAAGCGGATCGAAATGACGCTACGCTTTGAGGCCCAGCCGTCGAGCTCGCTGGGTTTCCGGATGACGCGCAGCAAGGACCTGAAAGCCTATTCCGGCACCTACCGTCTGCTGGAGGCAGCCGACGGCCGCGGAACCGTCGTGGTCGCGGAGCTTGAGATCGACCCCGGCGGCATGGCGCCCCGTTTCATGGTGGACAAATTCGCCCGCAAGATGATCGACGAAACCGGCGCCGCTCTGAAAAAATTTGTTTCCTCGAGCGACGTTGCCACGGCCTTCGCGGCGCGCCTTGCAAAAACGGCGGCGGCGCCAAAAGCGCGCCGTCCCAAGCGAATCCTGCGCGTCGTCAAGACTTCGCAGGGCTACCGTGTTTGGCTGCTGGGCGAAACCTTTACTGTAAGGAGCCAAGCGGGCTGATTTTCCCAGAACCACGTCCTCTTGCAGCGGGGCCGGAGAAAGCGTACCCCATCCCTTCCAATATTCCGGCGGGATTACGTGAAAAAAAGCTTCGCCCCATAAACCGGACCATTCTATGAGCACGTCTTCAATCGGATCCCCTCTTACCATCTTTTGCGGCAAAGGGGGCGTTGGCAAAACCTCCCTGGCTCTGGCCTTTGCGCTGCGGTTCGCGGAGCGGAAAAAGCGGGTGCTGTTAGTTACCTCGCATCCTCTGCCGGAACTGGCGGTTTCCATTTCTCTGGCGGGCCTCAAAGAGAAAGTTCCACAGGCCGCCGCAAATCTGTTTATTGTTCACATCGACCCGCTGGAGATTCTGGCCGGCAAGGTCCGCCAGGTGATTCCCTCCGAGATGCTGCTGAAGAAAGTACTGGCGAGCCCCATTTACAAGACTCTCATCGAGATCGCGCCGGGCCTCAAGGAGATCGCCTTCCTGGGGCGTCTGCATCAGTTGACGGAGGAGCGATCGCGCGAGGGCCATCCGGGACAGTACGATCTGATCGTCTGGGACACGCCCGCCACGGGCCACTTCCTGCAGACGCTGATGGTTTCGCAAAACTTCGAGACCTATCTCTCCGGCCCCTTCGGACTGTTGGGAAAGGAGGTCGGGGAGTTCTTTGCCGAGGCCTCGAACATCGCCCTGATCCCCGTCACGACGCTCGAAGAGATGGCCGTCGACGAAACCATCGAACTCTGCGGGAAGCTCGGAACCGAGCTGAACATGCGGCCTTCCGGGGTAATCTGCAACATGGCTTCCCCCCTGCTCGCTGCGCCGGGATTCGATTTCGAAAAGTTGCGCATCGAGATTGAGGAGGACGAAGCGGCCATTGGGGACTTGAATTTTATTCTCGATCGCCACGATATCGAGCGCGCCTTGTTCCGGAAACTCCATTATTCGATCGGTGCAGCCGAATTCCACGTCGTCCGGCGGAAGCCTTCCTGGGACTCCGACCTTGAGCTGCTGCTGGATTTGTCGCATCAATTGAGCGAGGTCTCGAAAAGCTAAATCCATGGCGATACAGATTTTTGTCGGAACCGGAGGAGTAGGAAAAACGTCGGTGGCGGCGGCCTCTGCCTTGCAGGCGGCGCTCGACGGACGCCGGGCCCTGGTGCTCACCATCGATCCGGCCCTGCGCCTCCGGACCGCGCTCAGCATGGATGCGAGCGGCCTCCAGCAGAAGGTGCCGCTCGAATTGCCTCAGCCTGCCGGAGAACTATGGGCGGCCCTGCTGAACGTCCGCCAGAGCCTCGATCGCGCGGTCCTTCGCGAGGCGAAGCCGGAGGAGGCCAAGGCTATTCTGGAACACCCGCTCTACCAGGTCCTGGCCACGTCGCTCGCCGGAATGCAGGAGCTGATGGCGATTGAACGCATCCATCAGGCCTTGGCGGAGAATTTCGAGGCCATCTTCATCGACACCGCTCCCTCCCGGCATGCTCTGGAGTTCCTCGACAAGCCGGAGTTCTTCGCCCACCTGCTTTCCTTTCCCATCGTCAAGCTGGTCGGGCGGACTTACAACTGGTGGATTCGCACACAGCTTTGGAAGTTGAACCGCGTGGCGGTCCAGCTTTATTCGCGTTTCGAAGAGATTCTGGGAGAGTCGCTGGTTCACCAGGTCCTGGAGTTTTTCTCGATCTTCCGCAAAGTCGCGCAGAACTACGCCGACCGCGCCGAACAAACCCTGAAGTTGCTCCACGACCCCGCCATCACGTCGTTTACCATCGTCACGACGCCGTTCAAAGCCCGTCGTGATGGAGAGTATTTCTGGAAAGAGCTTACCAACAGGAAATTTTCCATACGAGGGATGGTGGTGAACCGGCTGTGGCCTGGCTTCCCGGTGGAATTGCCGCCGAACTCATCCCCTCAGATTCACGAGCTGGTTCGCTGGTACGGAGATGTTTCCGAATCGCATCAAAAAATCTGGAAGGAAATCTCCGGGGATTTTTCCGGCAGGATTCCCCGCCTGATCGCGCTCCAAGAGCTGCCCCGAGACGTGGATGGTGTCCCGGCGCTCCGCCAGATCGCAACAAAGTTGAAGTGGTAGCCACGGCACACCTTTCGTGCTGTGGGCACGTTCCGCCTTCGTTTCCGGCGGCCAGGGATCTCCGCAGCGACAGATGGAATTATCTTCGACCGTGCCCCGAAGAAATCGCCGTCGCGACCCGGTTCCCGTACACCTTTTCCCATGGGGAAATGCCTTCCACGATGCGAATGGTGTCGTTGACCGGCAATTGCTCGAATCGCTGTTCCAATCCGCTGGGCCAGCGAATCGTCAGCGAATCCACGCGATGGATTTTGCCGAGGCCGAAGTGCTGCTCGTAGGGGAGACAACCGAATGCGCTGCCGGCGTTCACCGCCCGGTGCTGGCTGCGCCCGCCGGCTTCCAGCTTCAAACGCGCTCCAACGGCATTGCGGTTGCTTTTCGTTCCCACCAGCCGAACGTTCAAGTAATTACCCGGCAGGTTCTTCGGCCGGAATACGGAGGTTGTCAGCAGATCCCCAGGATACAGTCCGCCGTCGGCCACAATCAGGGAAAGGCGGCCATCGCCAGCCAGGTCGGCCATGTTCGCCCCGTGGCCTTTGCCGGTAAACGGCAAGCCCGCGGCGAAGGTGGTGTTATGGAACTTTCCAATGCCGTCGTATTCCAGAAGGACGGTCGGCTCGGTGTGTTCCATCAGAGGCCCCCCGTTGCCGAGCATCAAGTCCAGGTAACCGTCGTTGTTGAAATCCCCGGCATTACCCGTCATCGTTCCCCAGCACTCGTTGAGGCCGAGTTCCTCGCTTTTCATCGTGAACGTCCCATCGCCGTTATTGTGATAAACGCGCAACGGATGACCATTGGCAGGCCGCTCTCCGTGAATCATATTGTGCATCACATCGTCGGTAGTCGACCAGACAAACTGGACCAAGTCGAGCCAGCCGTCGTCATCGTAGTCGCACCAGAGCGATACGAACCCGAGACTGATATCATCGATTCCAGCCTCGCGGCTGACGTCGGTAAAGGTCCCGTCGCCGTTATTGTGGTAGAGTTGCGCGCGGCCGAGGGCGCTGCTCAGAAACAGATCGGGATAGCCGTCGTTGTCGTAGTCGCCCCAGGAAGATCCGATATTGGGAGCAATAGAGGTGATGCCCGTCTTTTGGGTCACTTCGGTAAAGGTGCCGTCGCCGTTATTATGGAAGAGACGGTTCGGTGAATTTCGGCCGAAGAACCTGCCCTGGTTGCCGCTGACGAACAAATCCAGATATCCGTCACAATCGTAGTCGACCCATTGGGCCGTGAAAGTAGCGCCCCAGTTTTGGACTCCGGCTTCCTTCGTAACATCGGTAAACGTGCCGTCGCCGTTATTTCGATAAAGCACCGACTCGCCCGGATAAAAACCCAGGCGGGTAATATAAAGATCGTCCAATCCGTCGTTGTTGTAGTCCCCAACCGTGACGGCGAAAGTATTGACGCACTCATCGAGACCCGATCCAACGGAAACGTCCGTGAACGTTCCATCGCCATTGTTGTGGTAAACACTGCACCCGGCGTGAGCGCAAGCGACAACCACGTCCAGGTAGCCGTCTCCATCCATGTCGAAGACGGCGGTGCCGCGGCCTCCGCTGGTTTTGTCGAGACCGATCTTTTGGGCCACCTCTTCAAACTGGACCTTGGCCGGATGGTGCCCGACTTTCATTTCCATGCGCAGATCTTCCGGCACATCGGTCGGGTACCCTCCCAATTTTTGTGCGGCCAGCCACAGCCAAAAGCGTGTTCTGCCGCTGGAGGGCTCCAGTGCCAGCGAGGCGGCGCCGTCGGCTGTCGACTCCGAATAATTCCCCGCTCGGTAATTTGCCACCGCGCTTTCCCGAAGCGCCTCCGGGCGGAAATTCTGATCTTTCGCTGCCTCAGCCAACTCTTGAGCGGCCTCCGTATAGCGGCCGAGCTTGGTGTAGGTACGCCCCAGGAGCACGCGCCTTCGAGCGTCGTTCGGCGCCTGGTGTACTCGCTCGACCAACTGGGCTACGTATTCCTTATATTGCAGGGTCACAAAAATCTCGAGGTCCGTATAGAATTCCAGCGAGTAGGCGGCCAGGCCGGGCAGCTTTTCCAAGCCGACGATGTTGAACGCGTGGAGGCCGCGCAAACTGGACTGCATCATAAGGAACCCGAATGACAATGGCAGTTGAATGGGCAACGCCAGCCATTCCCGGAAAGTCTTCGGCTCGATGCTGCCGTAGCTGGCCAGAGCGGCGGTTACAGCGTCCCCCCATGCGCCCTCCCATGCGGTTTGGCTCAGGGATGTCGATCTGGCGATGATAGCCAAGCGGCTGGCAAAATCGGCGGTTGCTTCGTCGATGTTTCGAGGGCCGTTCAAGGGCGGTTCCGTCAAGGTCTTATCCGGCCCCTGACCCGACAGGGTGCCGACGGCCAACCCTACAGCGTTCATTGCCGAGTCCATCAGAGACAAACCGGTCTCCGCCATTCGTGTCCAAGGTTTCAACATTGAATCAAATAGATTTGCCATGTTCAGAACAGCCTTGTGCTCTCGCTGGAAACTCCGGTCTTTCACCGGCCTAGAGGCTTTGGGAGAAGATAATAAACGGATTGGATCGCGCAACCGAAGCTCGCGGTCTCGGAGCGCTCAATGGGTCTGCCCGCCAGGTACGCCTCAATAGCAGGCTCCAGATAAGCCTGGTATTCGGGGTCCGAAGCGTACTTGAAATTATCGATCGCGCCACGGTAGAGCAGACGCCGCTCCGAATCCAGCAAAAACACGCGCGGAGTCTGCTGCGTGAACCACTGTCTTGCGATGCTCCCATCGGCATCATGAAGTACTGGGAAGCGCAAGTTCCGCTGGGATATTGTTGACCGAATCTTGTCCGCGGTTTCACTTTGCCGCGAAGCAATCGCCACCATTCCCAGCTCTGGATGTTCTTCCGTGAACTGGTTCAAATAGGAATCATAGCGGAGGCAGTGGCTGCAGGTCTCCGACCAGAACACCACCACCACCCCCTTTTTGCCGTCGAGGCAGGATTGCAGACTTCCCCTGCCGCCGCCGATCAAAGGCAGCGAGACGTCCGGTACGAGGCCTCCGATTGGCTGCTTGGGAGTTGGATTTTCCGCCGGTTTCATTGTCGCTTGAACTTTCCGCCGCGCGCGCAGGGGGAAACGCTTCGTGGCTATTTTATCAGATGGAACCATGGGACACAACCGGAAATCGCGCTTCCCGGTTCTCTTCCCGGTTCTTGGAAGATTGCGGAACGGAGCGCCGGCTCTGGCGGTGTCCGTTCTTGTTCACAGGCGCTGTCTCCGTCGTCGACGATCGGCCATCGGAATTCCCATCCCCTCCGGGGTCCGGCTGGAACACTCCGGATGTGGGTTCCGCCTCCGAGGCGTCGGCCGGATTTCGTATTGCCCGATAGATCTCTTCCCAGACGGAGTCGCCTTCGACAATCTTGATGCTGTTGTTGACCGGCAAATTCTCGAATCGCTGTTTCAACCCGCTGGGCCAGACGATCTCCAAAGAGTCTATTTGCCCGATGTCCCCGAGACCGAAGTGCTGCTCGAACGGCATACAACCAAATCCGCTGCCGCCGCTGACCAGCCGATACTGGCTTCGCCCGCCAGCCTCCAGCTTCAACCGCGCTCCGATCGCATTGCGGTTGCTCGTCGTTCCCGTGAGGCGGACGTTCAAATAATTGCCCGGCAGCGTCTTGGGCTGGAATACGGAAGTGGCCAGCATATCGCCGGGGTACATTCCGCCGTCGGCGATAATCAGGCTGAGCCGCCCATCTCCAAACAGGTCCGCCATATTGGCTCCGTGGCCCTTGCCGGTAAACGGCAGTCCGGCGGCGAACGTGACGTTATGGAATTTTCCGACGCCGTCGTATTCGTAAAGAATCGGCGGCTCCGTTCGGTCCATGGGAGGAGCGCCGTTGCCCAGCAACATATCCATGTATCCGTCATTGTTGAAATCTCCCATATTCCCGCACATGGTGCCCCAGCACTCGTCGAAGCCGAGCTCCTCGCTTTTCAGCGTAAACGTCCCGTCGCGGTTATTGTGGAAGACGCGCAAAGGATGGCCATTGGCCGGCCCCTTCCCGTGAATCAGCGTGTGCAGCATGTCGTCTTCCGGCGACCAGACGAACTGGACCAGATCCAGCCAGCCGTCGTTGTCGTAATCGCACCAGAGCGAGATGAAGCCCAGGCTGATTTCGTCGATTCCGGCTTCGCGGCTGACATCGGTAAAGGTGCCGTCGCCGTTATTGCGGTACAGTTGCGCCCGGCCGATGGCGCTGCTCAAGAACAGGTCGGGATAGCCGTCGTTGTTGTAGTCTCCCCAGGAGCATCCTATGGTGGGAGACACGGCCGAAATGCCCGCCTGTTTGGTAACGTCCGCGAACGTGCCGTCGCCGTTATTGTGGAAGAGATGGTTCGAAAGGTTTGGCTCGAACAGCTTGCCCTGGTTTCCGGAAATGAACAAATCCAGACGTCCGTCGCAATCGTAGTCGGCCCATACCGCGGTGAAAACCGCGCCCCAGTTTCCGACGCCGGCTTCCTTGCTAACATCCGTGAAAGTGCCGTCGCCGTTGTTTCGAAACAACTGCGATTCGCCGGGATAGAAACCCAAGCGGGTAATATACAGGTCGTCCCATCCGTCGTTGTTGTAATCTCCCACCCCGATGGCGAACGTATCGTAGCAGTGCTCCAGACCCGATCCTACCGAGGCGTCCCGGAACGTCCCATCGCCGTTGTTGCGGTAAACCGAGATTCCGCCATGATTGGAAGCGACCACCACGTCCAGGTAGCCGTCTCCATCCAGGTCGAAGACGGCCGTGCCCCGGCCTCCGCTGGTTTTGTCGAGACCGATTTGGGTGGCGATATTCTCAAACTGCACCTTGGTCGGGTGGTATCCGACTTTCAACTCCATGCGAAGGGCCTCCGGCACTTCGGAGGGGTAACCTCCCAGTTTTTGGGCAGCCTGCCAAAGCCAAAAGCGGGTCTTATCGTTGGAGGGTTCGAGCGCCAGCGAGGCGGCGCCGTCTCGGGAGGCCTGAGAAAAATTCCCCGCATAATAGTTTGCGACGCTGCTTTGTTGCAGCGCCGCCGGGCGGATCGCCGGGTCTTTCGCCGCCTCCGCCAGCTCCTGGCTGGCCTCGATGTAGCGCCCCAGCTTGATGTATGTGTCGCCCAACAGGAAGCGCATTCGAGCATCACTCGGCGCCAGACGCACCTGCTCGGCCAACTGTGACAGGTGCTCGTTATATTGGAGCGTCGTATAAATCTCGGCGTCCGTAAAAACCTGCAAACCATACAACGCCAGTTCGGCCACGTCTTTTAAGCCCACCGTGTAGTATGCGTGGAGGCCGCGCAATCCCACCTGCGAAAACATGTTCCCGAATGAAAGCGGCAATTGAAAGGGCAACGCCATCCATTGCCGCAGACCCTTTGGCTCGATGCCGCCGAAGCTTTTGATAGCTGCGTCCAGTATGTGCTTCCACGAGTCGGACAGGACATCCCGCGTGAAGGGTGTCATCATGGCAAGGAGAGCCAAGCGGTTGCCAAAATCGGCTGCCGCTTCGTCCAGGTTGGGAGGACCCTGCAACGGAGGTTCGCTCGAAGGCTTGGCTGGTTCCTCGCCTGCCAAGGCGCCGACGACCGACTGCGCGGAGCGCAGCATCGTGTCCATCAGAGACCAACCGGTCTCGGCCATCCGTATCCAAGGTCTGAACGGTGCATTCGGCAAATTCCTCAAGCCTCCCGACCTGGTTTCAGTTCAGTCATATCCCGCTAATGCGATCTCGCGACTCCCTGGAGGATTGCACCTCAAGAGCAGGTCGGGTTAAGCAACAATTTCGGGGATTCGGGACAAATGGCCCAACTGGAATACCGCCGTTCCGAACCTTGTGCAGTATAGTACCCCGAATTTCCGCAGCAAGTCAATGAGACAGAAGTGTAAAATGCGCGGACTACACTTGACTCAGAACTCCGCTTGTAACGGCAATGTTCCGGAGGGAGGCACAACAGCGAACTCACCTCGGAGACTTCGGGAGCAGTTTACCCGCCCTACGTCAGAAAATGGATCGTCACCGAAGTTTCACCTCACACATAAAGCGGCGCCGGGGTTTTCTTCTTCAACTACAAATTATACTGGACACAGAACGGGTAGCATGATATTTTACCTTCCATTGCGTCCTCGTTTTCCCCCTGTCACGAGGTCGCAGACGTTTGGCGGATCGATTGGCGGATCGCTATTAGGTTTGAAAACCGTGTGGTCGTCCATGACGAGCCGAAAGCTATTTGGCTTTGTGTTTTCTGGCTCGGAAGGTACTACCGCAGTCGGATTCTGTTTTTGAAAGGGAAAGCCGCATTGGGCTTTCCATGGACGGACTGATTCAGTTTGCTATTCGAGAGAAACCCCGTGAAGAGGAGAATCGCAATGTCGGCTCGAAAATTGGGTGTTGCCGCTGTTTTTGTTTTGATGTTGCTGTTACGTCAATCCACCCTTTGGGCGCAAGGCAATACTGCATCGCTCGGAGGAACGATCACAGATGAGCAGAGCCTGCGGCTGCCCGGTGTTTCGCTAACGCTCGAAGGTGTCGAGAGCGGCTTAAAACGCAATCTGACTTCCGGCACGGACGGGACGTTTGTCTTCACGGCGTTGCCTCCCGGCGAATACAAACTCCATGCGGAGTTCACCGGATTCGCTGTCTTGGAACGCCGCGTGACTTTGGCGGTAAATCAAGACGCACGGCTGGATTTCGTCCTCTCAGTTTCCTCGCAGTCGGAAACCGTCGAGGTTCAGGACACCGCGCCGCTGTTACACCCCAACGAGGCTTCGGTGGGACAAGTGGTGGAGAACGAGCGCGTCTCCCAGCTTCCTCTCAACGGCAGACAGTTTCTCGAGCTTTCGTTGCTGGTACCCGGCGTCCACGACTCCCACGGTGCTCAGAAGGGAAACATGAATTCCCTATACTGGCGTCCCGGACAGAGTTCAGCGATTAGTGTCAGCGGAGGCCGGCCCAATTCCAACACCTATCTGCTGGATGGCACCATCAACACGGACCCCAGCTTCAACACCTATGTCATCAGCCTGCCGCCCGATGTCATCCGGGAATTTCAGATCGCGACGGGGACCTACAGCGCCGAGCTGGGAGGAGCAGGAACCGGCCAAGTGAACGTTGTGACCAAAGCAGGCACCAACTCGATTCACGGTTCGGTCTACGAATACTTTCGCAACAATCATTTAGATGAACCCCTGTTCACCGACCCCGATATGCTGCCTCATTTTTCGCAGAACCAGTTTGGCGGCACGGCCGGCGGCCCGATCCGGAAAGACCACACTTATTTCTTCGCGGCGTACGAAGCTTTCCGGGTTTCGCAGGGACAATCCATGATCATGTCGGTTCCCTCGCTCGCCATGCGACTGGGAGATTTCAGCGGTCAAGCGCCCATATATGACCCAAACTCAACGCAACCCAATCCCTCCTTTGATCGCACCAGACCGGAAAGCCCCTCCAACCCGCAGTTCCTGAGAACCCAGTTTCCGAACAACAAGATTCCCGGCGACCGTATCAATCCGGCGGCGCGCACCATCCTGGCGCGGTTGATCCCACTGCCGAACTTGGAAGGCGACTTCAACAACCTGATCGACAATCGCTCCCAGCACATTACCAACGACATGGGCAACCTTCGTTTGGATCATATCTTTGGGGAAGGAGCCACTTCCGTGTTCGGCCGCTACAGCGGCAGCGGTGAGCGCGGCTATACCCCGGAAAATCTGCCGGGCTTCGGATCGTTCAACGACAACCGCGTGCAAAATCTGTCGCTCACGACCACCCATCTATTTACAGAACACCTGATCGGTGAATTCCGCGGCGGCTTGCAGCGGATGAGACTCCATCGCTACAGTGAGAGGGCCAACAAAGAGGACCTGGTGAACACTCTGGGCATTTCCGGCGTCGGTTTTGGCGGGCCGGAAGCCTACGGTCTGCCCCTGTTTAATATTCAGAACTACCAGCCCTTTGGCGACTCGCTGCTCTGCACGCCTTGCTTTTACTGGAACACGCTGTTTCAGGTTGGCGGAAAGATGACCTGGATTCACGGCAATCACTCCGTGAAGTTCGGCGCGGACATCCAGCGTTTCCGCTGGAACATGCAGGGCTACTTCCAAAACCGCGGCTACTTCCAGTTCTCCCCCGGCTTTACGACCCGCACCGCAACCAACGACGGCACGGGCGATGCGCTGGCCAGTTTCCTGCTTGGCTTGCCGGTTATAGCCTCGCGGCAGGCAGGCGATCCGGCCATGCGTTTGCGTCAGAACATGACCAATTCCTTCATACAGGATGATTGGCGCGTTTCGGACCACCTCACCGTGAACCTGGGCCTGCGCTACGAACTGCGGACCCCGCTTCATGAGGTGTCGGACAGAGTCCTTTCCAATCTCTCGTTTGACACCGGCGTGCCCGTGATGAATATCGGTGGCCAAGGTGGATTTCCGTTGGGCCTGGCATACGCGGACAAAAACAACCTTGCCCCCCGCATTGGAATCGCCTATTCTCCGGGAGACGGCAAATGGGTTTTCCGCTCGGGTTACGGAATGTTCTATTCCTATCCCGATATGAACCTTTGGTGCAGCCAGGTTCACAACGTTCCCCTGGTTTTTCCCGAGACCTTGCAAAGCAACAACTTTGTCCCCTCCAACTTTGGTTTCGGATTTGCGCCTGCCGTCCTCGGGCAAACGCGGGTGGCCATCACGGCTCTGGACCCTCACGCTCATACCGCCTATGTGCAGCAGTTGAGCGTGACCATTGAGAGACAACTCAGCAGAAGCACCATGTTGCAGGCGGGCTTTGTGAGCGCCTGGGCCAAGAAGCTGGATCGGGCGCGTCTGATCAACAATGCGCCGCCCGCAGCCGGACCGGTGCAGCCGCGGCGTCCCTACCAGTCGGTATCGTTCGCCCCCGGGGACGATGTCAAGGCGAACGTGCCGATCATTAGCACCACTTTCCCGGTGAGCGCCATGAATTACCTGGAGAACTCGGCCAGCTCGTCCTACAATTCCGGTTACTTATTGGTCAAACGGAACCTTTCCCGCGGCCTGAGTTTCGTTGCCAACTACACCTTTTCCAAGAACCTCACCGACGCGCCGGCATTCCGCTCTCCGGCCATGGAGTCGGAGGTTCCGCAAAACAGTTACGATCTCCGCAGCGAATGGGGACTGGCGGGCTGCGACATCACGCACCGCTTTGTGACCAGCTTGATTTACAACCTTCCTTTCTCTAGCAAGGGACAGGGCATCAGCGGCCTGGCGGGCTTCGCGAAGGCCCTCGTGGCGGACTGGCAGGTTGGCCTCATCTACTCGGCGCAGAGCGGCTTCCCCTATACCGTCGGGGTGTTCGGCGATACCGCCAACGCGGGCGCCTTGTTGAACGTCAATCCGATACGAGCCGACGTGGTTCCAGGGGTCTCCGCGGACCTGCCCAGCGACCAGCGCAACACGGATCATTGGTTCAACACAGAGGCTTTCCGAACGCCTGCTGCTTTCACGTTTGGCACCGCCGGCCGCAATACCATGCGAGGACCTTCCTTGAAAAAAGCCGATGTCGCCATGGAAAGACACTTCGCGCTGAGGGAAACGACCCAGCTTTCCTTCCGGGCCGAATTTTTCAACCTCTTCAACCGGGCGAACTATGACACGCCGGAGCGCTTCGTCAACACTCCGCAGTTTGGCACCGTGACCATGGCCGCCACGCCGGCCCGGCAGATTCAGTTCGCGTTGCGGTTTCAGTTTTGAAATTTAAGATCGTCTCAGATCGGCTGACTGGTTCAAAACTCCGCGGAGGGAAACTTCCGTCTGCATCAAATACCGGAATGTACCATTCGCGCCGTATAATCAGGATTGGCTCCAAATTGGGAGGGAAGCTCTCAACGGAGGGAAGGCCGGGAATCCCGTTCAAAAAAACCGCCGGCGGCCAGACTGCCGGTGTGGTAGGAAAAGAAGCAAAATGCGTTGCCTCGCTCCCGCCGCAAGGCGCTCTGGATCGCCGGAGACTAGAATAGCCCGCGGCCGTTCGGGGGTATTACTTTGAAGAAGACTCTGTCACAGCTCTCTCCTTGGATTTTCATTGCGATCCTAATCGCCTGCTGGCAGATTGCCATTGGCCGGCAGGCCGTGGCGATCATTCCGGGACCTTGGGCTGTCCTAAAAGGAATCGCTGAGCTGGCCCAAAAAGGGCTGCTGCTGAAATATGTAGTGGCTTCTCTGTTCCGAGTGACCTGGGGCTTTCTGCTGGCGGTGATAACGGCGATTCCGTTCGGGCTGTTGCTGGGCTGGCATCGACGCGGCGAAATGGCCCTGAATCCTCTGATTCAGATCCTCCGTCCGATTTCGCCGCTGGCCTGGATTCCGATTGCGATTCTCTGGTTCGGAGTCGGGGACCTGTCCGCCGTCTTCCTGATTTATCTGGCATCCTTCCTGCCACTGGCGGTAAGCGCGATGAACGCGGTTCGCAACATTCTGCCTGTGCACTTGAACGCCGGACGCAACTTTGGCCTCTCGCCAGCGCAGTTGGTGTACAAGGTTCTTTACCCGGCCGTAATGCCGCAACTGATCATCGCCTTGCGGATCTCGCTGGGAATCGCCTGGCTGGTTGTGGTGGCCGCTGAAATGATCGCCGTCAATTCCGGCCTCGGCTTTTTGATTATTGACGCGCGCAACGCCGGAAATCGCTACGACCTGGTCGTTGGCGGGATGGTTCTCATCGGCGTGACCGGGCTGCTCCTCGATACGGGAATCAGGACGCTGGAAAAACTAAAATCTCTTCGATGGGGGTATGGCACAGACTAAATGTCACCAACACAGACTATGTCACAAACACAGACTTCATCCGCCGCCGCTAAGTTAGCCGTAAAGACAAAACTGAGCGTGGAAGGCGTCAACATGGTCTTCCGCTCGGACGGCAACGCTGTAAATGTACTCGATAACGTCAGCCTCGATATCCGGGAGGGGGAATTCGTCACCATCCTGGGACCTTCCGGGTGCGGGAAATCAACTCTGCTCAACGTCATCGCGGGTTTCCTGCGGCCCACGAGCGGCGAGGTGCGGATCGATGGAAATCCCGTAAGCGGTCCCGACCCGCGCCGCATCTTTGTCTTTCAGGAACGCGGTGTGTTCCCGTGGCTGACGGTCGAAGGCAATATCGGATTCGGTTTGTTCAAGCTCCCGCGAGAGGAAAAGGCGAAGCGCATCGCGCATTACGTCAAGCTCGTGGGCCTGAGAGGTTTTGAGAAGTCCTATCCGCAGGAACTTTCCGGAGGCATGAAACAGCGCGTGGAGGTGGCCCGGGCACTGGCGGTGAACCCGGATGTGCTGTTCCTGGACGAGCCTTTCGGGGCGCTCGATTCGATTACCCGGCTGGGGATGCGGACGGAATTGCTGCGGATCTGGGAAGTGGAACGCAAAACGATCGTTTTCGTTACCCACGATATCGATGAGGCGGTCCAGTTGGCCGACCGCGTAGTGGTCATGTCGGCCCGGCCTGCCAAGATTCGCCGCATCGTCGAAATTGATATTCCCCACCCGCGCGACATCAGCGCTGCCCGGTACCTGGAGCTGCGCGACGGGATTTTCGAAGAGATCGGATTGGCGCATAAAATATGACGACCTCTCAAGTCACGATCAGACGCTGGGAGGCGGCCTTCTGGCCTCTTCTCGCCATGACGCTCATCGTGTTGGTCTGGTTCACACTGGTAAAGTGGAGCGGCACACGCACGTTCCCGTCCCCGATGGACGTGGAGCGGGGTTTGGCGGAACTGGTGAGGAAAGGTCTGCTATGGAAGTACACGGCCGATTCCTTGTTCCGCGTCGGCACGGGTTACGGTTTGGCTGTGGTGTGCGGAATCCCGCTGGGATTGCTTCTGGCCTGGTATCCGGCGGCTGCTACTACGGTAAACCCTGTCATTCAGATGTTGCGCCCCATTAGCCCGCTGGCGTGGATTCCACTTTCCATCGTCTGGTTTGGGACAAGCAACATGGCCGCCATTTTCCTGATTTTCCTGGCATCGTTTTTTCCCATCGTGGTATCCACCGCGAACGGCGTTCGGGAAGTACCCTCCATGTTCCGGCAGGCTGGGGGGAACTTCGGGCTCTCGCCCGTTGCCTTGCTGAGGCGAGTGGTTTTTCCCGCTGCTTTGCCTAAAATCCTGGTCGGACTGCGGATCGCGCTTGGCATCGCATGGCTGGTGGTGGTCGCCGCCGAGATGATCGCCGTCAATTCCGGACTGGGATACCTCATCATCGACTCGCGCAATGCCGGCAAGCGCTACGACCTGGTGGTCGCGGGCATGTTACTGATCGGCGTCATCGGCCTAGGCCTCGATTTCGGGATTCGCCGGCTGGAAAAATGGAAATCGGTCCGCTGGGGGTTCCATCATGAGAACTAGTATTCGCATCCTGGTAGTCATATTCTTGTGGGTTGGGACGATCAGCGCGGCGCACCTTTGGCTGAATGTGGACTGGTCCTCGGTGCTCAACGACCGGCTGCCGGAAAACAAACGCAAGTTTAACGTCGCCTACATCCCCGTCACCTGCCACCTGACCTGCCCGGTGACCGACTATATCTCCAGGAAAACGGTGTCTGGAAACATCTTCATCCCAACGATGTTTCAGGGATTTCCGGAGATAAAAGAAGCCCTGATCGCCAACAAGATGCAGGCGGGATTTATGGTTGCGCCGATGGCGATTGCGCTGCGGTCGCAAGGCGTGCCTATTCGTATCGTTTATTTGGGGCACCGCTACGGCAGTTCGATCGTGGTGCGCAAGGACGGCCCCGTCAAGACCTTCGCGGACATGCGCGGACGAACCATCGCCATTCCCAGCCGATTTTCCGACGAACGCCTGATGGTCTTCGTGGCGATGAAGAAGTCCGGACTGAAACCGGAGGATGTAAAGATGGTGGAGATGGCCCCCCCGGACGTGTCCGGCGCGCTAGCCGTTAGCGCGGTGGACGCATTTTCTATGGGCGAGCCCTATCCATCGCAGGCGGAAATTGGCGGGTACGGCAAGGTCCTAATTCAGGCGCGAGACATTTGGCCGGACTACATGTCCTGTGTGCTGGTGGTGCGCCAGGACATGATCGACAACCGGCCCGAAGCCGTGCAGGTGCTGGTAGACGGCATCGCACGCTCCGGAATGTGGCTCGAAGGAGGGCGACCCCATCGCGAGTACGCGGCGGATTTCGTGGCCCGCTTCTATTACCGCCAGGATCCAAGGCTCTTGCACTGGGCGCTCACGAATCCCCTCGACCGCGTAATGTACACGCCGCTCACACCGTTCAAGAAGGATTTCGATTTCGTTCGCGACATGATGATCGAGACCGGAGTCCTGGACCGCAAAATCGAGTTCGAGGAGTACGTGGACACCCGCTTCGCGGAGAAAGCCAAGTCCCAGACACCGTGGTCCTACGAGCCGGGCAGCGACCGGGCACACTAGTCCTTCCCCGCGACATATTGCCGCACCAGCTTGAATCCCAGATCAATCATTCAATTAGTGGAGAAGTGGTCAAACGGTCTAAGGGCTGCCGTCAAAAACTCTCAAATTGCGAATGCCGCGGCGGTGCATCAGATAGAAGATCGAACTAGCCAGGGTAATCGCAACCGCCACAAACGCCCATTCCGGTAGAGATCGCTGGAGCGAATACAGAGTCCATATAAATTGGAGAACACAGAGGATCGAAATGAAATATAACGTCCTGACGCGCGGGATGACGCTGAGAATGTAAGTTCCAATTGGAGCGCCGAATATGACGATCGGCCCGGCAGCGAGGAACTTCATGGTGACGTCGCGGGGTATGTCGCCCAAGGCGAGGTGCCCAGCTACTCCCATCACCGAAGTCATGGCCATCGCCGAAACAGCCGTGGGCACGGCAATTTTCAAGTCGCAACGGTAGAGCAGCACGAGGACCGTGTAGAGCGTCATCTCCACGCCCACGCCGATGATGGAAGCAATGATCCCGCCGACGATGCCCACCAGTAGACCCGCGCGCATGGCCTCATGCTTGGCGAGGGGAATTACCCCGGCAATCGAGCAGAACTCCCGATTTTTCGCCATTGTCAGAATTGCGAAGCTCATCCACACACAGGCAAAAGTCAATTTGACGAAATTGGGCGCGATATGCGGAGCGATCCCCACAGTTCCGACGAACATGCCCGCCGCGGCCCCGACGACCGTCCAAGCCAGCACGCGTTGTTGAATACGAACACGCCGACAGAGGATGAAGATCATCGCCGAAGTCATACCCAGTGCCTGGATCACCAGCGCGAAGTTGCGCGCGGTGTCAGGCGGGATGTGGAGCCAAAAGACCAGGAATGGAAACGAAACTGCGCCACCGCCCATCGGAGTCGAGCCGGCGACCATCGAGCCGAGGATCATCACCACGGCCATCGGCCATTGCTTCACGGTCTCCGGCAGCATTCCAAAGCCGAACATCAGGACCGCCCAGACGGCCAGAAACGCGCCGATGTAGGCGTACCAATATTTCATCAGAGGCGGGCGAACATTGGTTGGATGTGCGGTAAGGGTTGCCATCAAAGAGCCTTGATTGTAACCTAGAGTGTGTGGCTGAGCCAATGTTGTCGGGTCGCCGTCTGAACAAAATACATCCAGAGGATAGAAATCCGCCCCAAAATGCCAAACGGTAATTTTACTCTATTTATGCGTAGATGCGCGCAATTTTTGCAAACGTTTCGGAATATTGGCACCTTGAATTCTTAGATCGTTGCAAACTTACAGGCCCAGCTTACTTTACACAGACGACCCCGTCCTTGGTCGGTCATCTTCTTCTTGCAATGTGAACTAAGTTATATGAAACTGGTCGAGTTTGGCGGAAACTGGAATTTTGCGATTAGAAGAATTGCCACTCGAGTTGGAGGCTACCATGTGCGAACCCACTCGCGACGATCTAAGAGTACATCTTCAAGCCTTGTCGGTGCAGGGTGCTGTTGGCGGCGATCCTGGTCAGCCCGGCGCCGCTAACCGCGTTGATCCCTCGAGTCCGCGTCCTTTGCTGGAGTTACAGCCGGTTGACTCGCTCGACGTCACCATACTCATCGACAACTTCATTGACATTCTATTGGCCTCCGGCCCGGGGGTCGCGCGCGCGCCGATGGGTTGGGAGGGATTCGAACGAGAGCCGCTCATCGCGGAGCACGGTTATTCGCTCCTCGTATCCGTCACGAGCGGCCAGCGCACGGCCACTATTCTCTACGACGGGGGGCTGGGCCGAGCGTCGCTGCTACATAACCTCGACGTGCTAGGTATCTCGGTTGCCGATCTCCGCGCCATTGTCCTTTCGCACGGTCACCTCGACCACCACGGCGGGCTCGAAGGTCTCGTCCGCCGGGTCGGACGCCGCAACTTGCCGTTGGTACTCCATCCCGACGCCTGGCGGGACCGCAAGCTGGTCTTCCCGACGGGTATGGAAGTACATCTGCCGCCGCCGAGCCGCGCCGACCTCGAACGCGAGGGCGTCACGGTCACGGAAGAACGCGGACCATCCCTCCTGGCGGACAACATGATCGCCACAACCGGTCAAGTGGAGCGCGGCACGAGTTTTGAGCGCGGCTTTCCGATTCACCACGCCCGGACGAATGGCAACTGGGAGCCGGACGCGTGGATTTGGGACGACCAGGCCGCCGTCATCCACGTGCGGAACCGGGGGCTGGTTGTGCTTTCCGGATGCAGCCACGCCGGAGCCGTCAACGTCCTGCGCCATGCACAACGCATCACCGGCGTCGAGCACGTCCACGGCTTCATGGGAGGCATGCACCTGACGGGCGGCCTCTTCGAGCCCATCATCAATCCCACGCTCGACGAGATGGCCCGCATTTCGCCCGACCTCCTGGTCCCCGGACACTGCTCGGGCTGGAAAGCTATCCAGGAAATCGCCCGGCGCTTTCCAACCTCCTACGTTCACTCAAGCGTCGGCACCCGTCTGCATTTCGGCTAGAGCGTTTCTCCGGTTAGTGTAGAGCGTCAGGGCACGCCCAGGCGTGCCGCCAAGAAACTTATTCGAGGACGGCTGAAGCCGCTGAGGGACGTAACGCTTATGGGGCTTCAGAGTCCGTGTGACAACCTCCCGTGCCTGGTTCGGAAAGAGGACTTTTGATGCCAATCAGCACGAAATCTGATTCCCCGATCCGCTCGGATTCATCCGAGCCGGGGCGAATCGCCTTCTCCAGACTAGCCGAGAGCGGGCTTCCACCTCCACCACCGGGTCCGAGTGAACGCGGTGGCTGCCAGAGCGAACTCCCCGCCTACTTTTTCCAGGCCACGCCGACGGAACTGCCGCATTCCACGTTGCTCCTTCAGCCCCGAATACCGGCTCCACAATCGCCTTGCGACGCTCCTACCCCCGCCGGCCCGCCGGATCGCGCGACTTGCGGCGCATCCTGCGATGTTCGGGATGTCGCACCGGCAGCGCTCCCAGCCTCACGCGCCGCCCGAAGTTGAGTTCTCGCGCCAGATTGGAATCCGGCACATAGGCGTCCCTACCGCGCCCGGCCAGTTGGACCAGTGCCTGCAGCTGGAAAAAGCCGCTGTCGGCACTGATTTTCCGCGGCCTCGCCCCGCAACGCTGCTCGACGGCCTCCCCCACCGGCACCAGCGAGGAGTTGTCCGTGGGCGCCTGCGTGACCCTCTGTTCCAAAATCAGAGGATCTTCGCTGACCGCCACCGTGGCCGTGTAGCCCAGGGTGAATCCTTTCCGCCCGCGCAAAAATCGGCTGTCCGGGTCGGTCGGGGAAAACTCGGTCCCGGCCTGCCTTACGCAATTTCTCCAGACGTCTCGGAATCTCCTCCAGCCGCTGTTCCAACGCTTTTATTTTCTCGGGCGCGATTTGCTGGCCCGGCGCCTCGTCCGGGTCCGCCGCATTGCACTGTTGCTGCCGGCGACGGATCTGCCGGCGAATCTTGGCGCGTTCGGCTCGCAATTTCTTGCTCGTCTCCACCCCGTCGGGGGAGGCGTTCGCTCTGATCCGCGTCGAATCAATCGCCCCAGGCGCCCCAGCCCCAACGAGCGGGCGATCTCGACCCCTTGCGTGAACACATCGTTCAGCGCCCGGGCGTGCCGGCGGCGGAAATCGTTCCGCGTCCAGTGATCCGGCGCCGCCCCGGCCGCCAGATAGCGGAAGGCCAGGTCTTCTTGGATGCGCTGCTCCAGCCGCCGCGAACCGCCGACTCCCAGAACATAGGCATACAGCCACACCTGCAGCAGAAGCGCCGGGTGATACGCCGCGCGGCCCTCTTCCATGTAGCCCGTTTCGAAGCCGCTCCGGTCCAACCGCTCCACCGCTCGGTGCAGGAAGAAACACACGTGGTCTTCTCCCAGCACCTCTCGTACGCTGGGCGGCACCAGATACGCTTGTTCCCGGTTGTAGGTCAAATATTTCATCGCGCCTCCTTCAGGCGCATTATACGACCTGCATCAAGAGCCAGTTGTCACACAGACTCTGAAGCCCTTTCGTTGCCCTCATTCTATCGGCACGACTGAAGTCGTGCCCTTACGCGTTTCCCAAAGAGGTTTTGTAACAGCTTCTCACTTTCTTCGCGGATCGGTTACAATCCGTTCATGGCTGCCGCCGGCGCACTGAAGCCCGTACTCGAACCCACGCTGCCCCGAGTCACGCTCCGCAGCTACTTCCAACGTCCATTCGATTCCGCCATCGCCGCGGCCCGGACCTGCTATTCGACGCGACTCATCTCTCCCGAGGAGATCACCGAGAAGCAGCGGATCGCGATCGGCTCCACCACCTTTAGCGGCGGGCATCACCCCGTCTTCCAGCCCGCCCACTTCGAATTTGGCCTTGAGGACGTTTCCCGCCAATTCGTCTGGAATTTCCTGCACAGCCATCCGTTCTATAACTCGGAGCAGCAGAGCCAGCGATACGTGCGGCTGGACCAAGCCCGTGCGTTTGTTCCGCCGCTCCCGCCTGAAGCCGCGGAAGTCTATCTCGGGGCGATCGAGCGCTCGTGGGAATATTATCGCCGGCTGTCCCGCAGACTCGAGCGGCGCACGCGCGAGGTGCTCTACGACGTCTGGAAGGTCGGCGAGCGCACCGCCGACAAACGACGCAAGCGCATCGATCAGCAGGTGGACAAGAAGGCCATTGAGGTGGCGCGCTATGTCCTGCCGATTGCGGCGTTCACGACGATGGTGCATACGCTCTCCGGCATCGTGCTGCACCGGCTTTACCGCATGCGCAACTCCGGCGACACTCCCTATGAGAACGGCCTCATCATCGACCAGATGGTGGAGCGGGTCAAGGAGATTGACCCGCAGTTTTTTGGACGTATCGGCAGCGGGCCTCTCGACGAAGAGGAGATTCCGGAGCGGAGGCTCGCAGCGGTAATCACTACGGAAGGACGCGCACAAGCCAAGCTGGAATTCGACCGCGATTTGGGCGGCCTCACCTCCCGCTTGATCGCGTCGTCACCTGATGCGGAATCCATCATCGCGCGCGCGTTCCGGGCCGTCCTGGGATATAGCGCCAGCGAGATGAGCGACGAAGCGGCGCTCGAAGATCTGCTGAATCCGGAGCGTAACCGTTACCGTCTCGAAACGCTGGATGTAGGAATGCACTCGCCGATGATGCGCTCGCTTCAGCACGCCTCTTATACCTTCCTCAAGAAGTTGAGTCACACGGCTGACTCGCAGGATCAGAGACATCGCCTGGTCCCTGCCTCGCGCCCGCTGCTGGCGGCGACGGACTGCCCCGAGCCGGATTACCTGACGCCGATGCTGATCCGAGGCAATCCGGAGGCCGAGGAGATTTACCGGCAAGCGATGTCGGAAGCCTGGGAGGCCAAGAACCGGCTGCTCGGCATGGGCGTTCCGCCCGAGTTCGCTGTTTACGTCCTGCCCAACGCCACCGCCGTGCGCCTGGTCGAAAGCGGAACGCTCCTTCACCTGATTCACAAGTGGACCATGCGGACCTGCTTCAATGCCCAGGAGGAGATCTACGCGGCCTCGATGGAGGAGCTGGATCAAGTCAGAAAAATCCATCCGCGCCTCGCCCGCCATATCGGCCCGCCGTGCGCCATCCGCCACGGCATCGCACAACCCGTCTGCACCGAAGGCAGCCACTTCTGCGGAGTGAAGGTTTGGGTAAATTTTCCCAACGTCGAACGTAAGCTGTAAGGCGCGGCCATCCGTAAAGCAGAAGACAGAAGAGCGACTTGCAAAATTCATCTGCTGGAGCCGTCAGGGTACGGCTTCAGCCGTGCCGTCGCGAGCGGTGTAAATCGCGCTTTAGCGTCCCGCTGGGCGGGATGAGTCTTTCCTACTGTTGCCTGCTGGCTCGACACTTCTGCCCTCAGCGGCTGAAGCCGCTTCCATTACGCGCTTTGGCGGCACGGCTTGAGAGTCTGTGTGAAAACCGTGGCCTTGACGCACGTCGTATAATGCGCCTGAAGGAGGCGCGATGAAATATTTGACCTGCAATCCGGAACAAGCGTACCGGCTGCCGCCCAGCAGTTTAAAGCTGACGACCGGAAAGCGGTAGAATAGGCGAGTCGCTCATGGGTAGGTGTTCGGCGTGAGAATGGACAAGTGGCTCTGGGCCGCCCGATTCTTTAAGTCTCGCTCGCTCGCTGCACGAGCGTGTGATCTCGGCAGGATCGCGTCCAATGGACAACCAGCCAAGTCTTCGCGCGAGGTCCGTGTCGGCGATCTATTGCAAGTGAAGAGCGCCGCAGGCGACTTTCAGGTGGAGGTCTTGGGTCTCAGCGAGATGCGCGGCCCCGCGGCGGTTGCTCAAACGCTCTACCGCGAGACGGAGGCGAGTAAGGAGTTGCGTCAAAAGCTGGCAGAGGAGCGGAAAGCGATGCCGCATGTCCAAGCGTCGTGGGAAGGCAGACCATCCAAACGCGATCGCCGTAAGCTCGATCACCTTCGGGGCAGAGCGTGACCACAGTACAGAACGGGATAGTCGAGTTTCCATGCCGTGGAAGGAAATGTAATAGCACCCGGACGGGGCCGTCCATGTCCCCTGATTTGTATAGGAAGTTGGTGCATACGCGACGGTGCGGATCACAGATCCCGAGCTACGGCTGTGCTGCAACGAGGGCGGCTTGTGACGCCGCCCTTCGGTTTTTAGAGCGGGTTCCGGGATCGACGAATCGATCGACTGCTCGATCGACAGTTCGATCGACAACTCCTGGGCCCTTTACTCTCCCGGTGTCATGAGGTGGGCCGTCGACGTGCCCGCATTCATGATCCACACGCCACCCTGCTTGTTGTTCTCGGGCAGTCCGGTTGATTGCGTCGTGGCGCCCGGCACGGCGATGGTCATATGAATCCGAAGGTGCTCCTTGTCGGCGCCCATCGCGTGGTACCAAACCGACCCGTATTCAGGCTTCACTCGCGTTCCTTCCTTTTCGAGAGCATCCAGGGCCGCCTGGGTCTTGGCCTTGTCGCCTAGCGCTTCGTACTTCAGATTCTGAGCGACCCTGGGCAGGTTGGCGTCCATGGTGCACTCAACCGAGAACGCCTGCTGTCCAGGAAAGCCCGACCGGTCGTAGCAGACCAGACGGCTTGTGCCTTTCTTCAACGTCTCGTAAGTATAGTCGGGGTTCCACTTGATGATCGTCGCCCCCTCGCGTAGATTGGCCGGGGCGGCGAGCAAGGCCTTGTCGATGGCGTCCGCCGGCGCCTGCGCCAACGCGTTGGTCGTAACCGCCATTACGCCGAGTACAAACAGGGCTATGAGTTTCATTCGAGACCTCCAATAGTCATGTGTTCAAATTTTCCACGCCTTAAGCAGCAGCAGTATAACACGTCAAGACAGCATCTCCGATTTGGATTTTTCGCTCGCGCACCGTACGCCTAATTCCGAGAGGCGGAACTCACAGAACGAGGATAGCAACGCAGAGGAAAATTAAGGCCAAACAGACGGCGGCGCTTGTGATGCAGCTGAAACGTCAAGGGCGGAGAAGAGCCAAACCGGCGGGAAGGAGCAAAGCTTGACCACTCCTAACGGTGGGAGGGTTTGTCTTGAGTGGATCGAGAAGATCGCTAGGTGATGAAAACCTCTCCGCGGATTGCCTATGGATTTTTGCGCACCACAGGTCACCAGCCCGGTGGGATAGGATCTTTCCACGTCGTCGCGCCGGTGGGGCTCAAGCCGATTTCCGCCGCCAGCGATGAATGCAGGTGCTCCACGTTACCTCCGACAACGGTCATCAGCACTCGGATACTCGGAATCTGATCCTCCGGAATCGTCAGGAAATCTTTATCCAACACAATGAAGTCGGCGAATTTACCCGCCTCCAGCGATCCCAGGACGTTTTCCTTCAGCAGATAATAGGCTCCCCATCGGGTCAGTGATTTGAGCTGGACGATTCGGTCCGTCCGCTGGTCGGGGCCGTAGACCTTTTGATCGTGATCGTTGTAGCGGGTCATGCCCTTCAAGATGAAGAAAAACGTTTTTTGGGGTAATGGTCTGTCGATCTCGAAGCCGTTCGGGATGCCAGCCTGCGTTACACTCTTGCGCGGCGTCGTCCAACTGGTATATTCAACGCCATATTCCTTTGCAATGATCGATGCTCCGCGATAAGTCTCCCAAAGGTTCGTGTTCCGTTCGCTGACCACCATACCGAGGTTCTTCAGCCTGGGGATTTGATCGGGGCGAGGCGCGGCATCTCCATGGTCGAAGGCGTGGCGCTTGGCGCGGACCTGGTCCAATGTGAGGCCGGCGCGCTTGCTGGCCTGCTCGATCGCATCCAGATAAAAATCGATGTCCTTATCTCCGGCTGTGTGCATCGTAGCGACGCGCATACCGCTTTCGATGATCGTTTCCAGTCTCTTTCGATCGGCGTTCCCTGGTGTAAAGAAACATTTTTCGCTTCCGATCCACGTAGAGCCGGTGTACTGCTTGCTCAATTCAGCCCACTCCGGCCGCACCTTTGGACTCATACACGCGCCGCCAATGCTTCCCCAAGCTCCTACGAGCCACAGGTGATCCGAGCCATGACCGACCGAGCCCGCCATGTAGCGCATCACTTCCAGATCCGTCGTGGGTCCCGTATAAGCCCAAGCGAATCGGCCGGGCATTTCTCCCTTCTTGTCCAGGAAATCCAACGCTTGATAGTTGTGGTAGGTATAGGGCGAAGAGCCGTACGTGGTGACGCCATAGCTCACCCATAACTGCATCTCGGCCTTCAGAAGTTCGGCCAACAATGGCGTATTGTTGTGAAACATGAGATCCGGCTCAACCTCGCGCAGAAATGGATCCCCTTGAGAAAGGTTCGCCAAATCCGGGTGCACTACCCCCAGCGCATCGACAGCCTTTTGGTTGATCACGGAAGTGAGAAACCCGTCCTTTACCTTCACCGGATTATTGGGAGCGAGTTGGTTCAAAAACTCTCTCTTGATGCTTCTCGCGAAAAAACCTCCCATGTCCATCGACCATTCATATTCGGGACCCCAGTTAAAGCTGATCAGAATCCATTGTCCGGGTTTCGCCTTGGTCACCGCTTCTTTTATGGTCGAATCAAACTGGGCCAGTTGATTCTTGGGCGGAACGTTCGGAAGCCACCGATGTATGATGAGATCGTCGTTGGGCAAAACATGGGTAATGGCGCGCGGCTCCTGAAAAACCCAATCGGTCGGATGCTCATGTGTCATGATGAAACTGGGCAAAATCGTCCGGCCCTTGGCGTCGATCACTTTTGTTTTCGGTCCGGCAAGAGCCCGAATGTCCGCGTTATTCCCCGTCGCCAGAATCCGGCCATCCCGGATCGCCATGGCCTGGACAATGGTCCCCACGCGCGACTCGAACGAGCCATCGTCCATGGTGACGATCTTTCCGTTATAGACAATCATCTGGGGATAACCCAGCCTGGTGGGCAGATCGAGATTTTGCGCGGGGTTCTGCGCGAAAAGCGTTCCGCGCGCAACGAGCATCATCAGCAACAGAACAGACATCTTTTTCATCTTATTTCCTTTGGACCAGGACGAACCGTTACCGCACATTCCCGTACGGATAGGGGCGAATCAGCAAGTCCTTCTGAAAAGGAATGCTTTTCTTGGCAACAATGTCCCGCGAGGGACATGCGGAAAAAATTTCCATTTCAGCGGGAAAGACGACGGCCCTTCCTTCGCGCCCACCGTAGCCGGGCGGGTACTTTTCCGCCGGTCCACCCGGCTTACCCACCACGATTCGGCCTACCATTCCCACGAGTTCCTGGTAACGGCTGAAATAGTCATAGGTTCCTTCCACATCGAAGGTCACCTCAAACTTGAAATTGACACCCCGTCCAAACAGCGGCGAAGCAAATGGCTTGGCGTTCTCCGGAATTCGAAGTTCATGATTGTCATTGGACGGATGGTAAGCCGTGACGGTCGTTCCCCACCCGTTCGGGTAGCAAACCCAACGCACCGTTTGACCCTTTTCAATGTGAACTCCCACCGGATCGAAAAACCATTGGCCGCGGGGGTAAATGGTGTCGACGCGAATCACGGTCACACCGGGTTCCGCCTGTGCCTCAGGCCGAACGCGCTCCTTGGAGCCGCCCACGTCTGTACCCACCTCACCGGCATCCTGGCGTCCCAACGCGGGAATAGCAAGGGCCAACATTCCCGCTCCGCAACTCTTTAGAAGCTCGCGACGGTCGATTCTTTTCGATGTCATTTCCCATCCTCCTGTTTCGGCTGGTCTCGCCTGGTTATTACGACGGCCGCTGAGCCACTTTTCTTTGATACGGCTACTTGGAAATGGCTACTTGCCGTCAATCGTGAAACAAAAAACGGAGAACTTATGGTCTACCTTTTCTCCCTCCCAGGCGTGCGACTCGCCGTTGCTCGTGAATAGAGCGCCGTTGGCAATAGAGACTCCTCCCCGGAAATCGCTCGGCAAAGGATGCTCCCAAAGCCTTCGGCCGGTCTTGGCATCCAGCGCTTCCACCTTGGGTTTGCTGATAAACCCCTGGTATAGGACGCCGTTGGCTACGGCCAAAGGCGAGGTCTGCGCATTGGGATTCGGAGCGATCCATTCAATGTCGCCGTTGTAAGCGTTCAAAGCCGCCGTGGTGGCCAGGAGCTGCTTGTTGCCTGGAGACGTGGACTGAATAAACACCTTATTGTAGGCAGCCGCCACCGCGTTCGTCCTAGGCCCGCCGCTCATATTCGCCGCCCATAGCGCAACCTTCCAATACAGCTCTCCCGTATACCGATTCAAGCAATAGAACGCCGCTTTGTTGCCGGCCCCGACGCATTGGCGCACATGCCCGTGCAGCCGGGGCGGTGCCACTGCGTCAAAAACCATCGGGTGCGCGCAAAAATCCAGGTCGAAATTGTCCTGGGGCAGCGGCTGGAAGGACCACATCAGTTCGCCGGTATCGATATCGTGAGACAGAATACTGTTGGTATACAGCATGGGGCCGGGCGGGAAAAAGGCGTTATTGTTGCCGGTTGCGTTGAAGACGGCGTTCTGCTGCTCATCAACCGCCCCGGAGGTCCAAAGGGATCCCCGGCCGGCTTTGAATTCGGCCGGAACATCTTTGGCCACCCGGAAGCGCCAGCGGATCGCACCTGTTTCCGCGTCCAGCGCGGCGATTTCGGCGGTGCTCGAGGTGTCGCCGACCAGCACTTTTCCTTTGTAAACGACCGGAGAATACATCATCGACGCATTCATGAGCTTGTCGTTCTCCATATTCGTTTTCCAAATTTCCTTGCCGGTAGCCGCATCCAAGCAATGAACGTTGCAAAGGCCGTCTCCAAAATAAATCTTGCCGTTTTCGTATTGGCAGGAAGAACGTGTTCCCCCGTTCTTGTAAGGGTCAACCCAGGAACCGGTTCCCGTCTCGAATTTCCACTTCAGCTTTCCGGTACGGCTATCCACGGAGTAGTAATATCCTCCGGCCCCGAAGAACAGCGTGTCGCCAACGACCGTGGGAGTTGTCTGGATCGGCCAGTCGTCCACCACATCAAACTGCCACTTCACTTTCAGCTTATCCACATTTTCCGGGCCGATAGTCTTCTCTTTCGAGTTAAAGCGGGTGTTGTGCAAATCATAGCCATACCGGGGCCAGTCAGCCTCGCCTGGCTTCGGCAAGTCGGCGGCGTTCAGCCGTCCCCACGGCGCCATAGACCCCACGGCGCCCAGAACCGCCAGGCTTCCTGCCTGCTCTATAAATTGTCTTCGAGTCACATTCCTGCTTCCCATCTTCACCCCTCCTTGAATTAGCCATTAAAGCTCTTGTGCCACAGCAGCCCTTAAACAATCGAATTTGTATGTGTTCTTACCTTTGATTTATTCATCGGAACAGGACGGGACGACCGTTGCCAGCCAGCGGCACATCGGGCGTTCTTACAGTCGGCGAAAGCATTGTGGTCTCTCAATCGGGGCTAGAACACGTACTTCAATCCAAACTGAATCTGTCGAGAGGTGGTGCTGGTGCTGGTGATCTTTCCAGCGGAAGGATTCGGCGTCCCGGCGGCGCTTGTAAAGACCGTCCCAACCGGCAAACCAAAATTGGGCCGGTTGAAGAGATTGAATAATTCCGCCCGGAATTCCAGGCTCCGGCGTTCCCGGATGTTGGTCTTCTTTACAATAGAGAAATTCCACGTGAACAAACCCGGCCGAGTCACCGTGTTTCGAGCTGTGTTTCCGAAGAAACCCGCGGCAGGTACAGTAAAGGAGGAGACATCGTAGTAGTGATCGGGACCTCCCAGCACCGGGTTGTTGCTCTTACCTGGGAGCAAATCTGGCCGGTCGGAAATCGTCGGTGGCCTTCTCCGCGAATTATCGAAGGTCATTAACACCGTTTGCGGGAGGCCGGTCCGTGCAACGAGAATCCCATTTATCTGCCAACCTCCCAATAGACCTGCAGCAAGTCCCGTGGTATTGCTTCCGAGAAACTTTTGGGGACCAAAAGGCAACTCGTAACTGTAGGAAGACGTGAAATTGTGCCGCGAATCCAGCGTTGAGAGAGCTTTGTCCGATTTGATGTCATAGACGTTATAAACGACATAAGTAGCGGCCTCTCCCGCCACTGTATCTCCTCCTCGCAGCGCAATCGGAGCCGAATCCAGGTTCTTGGACCAGGTATAAGATGCATTGATCTGCCACCCTCCGCTGAAACGCTTTTCTCCGGTTAACTGCAGAGCGTTGTACCAGGCGTTTCCAACGTTGGATGTCAGGCGTACGGCGCTGAAGTTGGGGTTCGGCGAAGTCGCGGTCAATGGAGTAAACCAGCGATCACCGACTTTCTGGGGAACCGGCTGGTTCGGATTATTGACTGCGACAAGATTGAGTCCGCGGGTTCCGATGTAGGAGACCTCGGCCACGAATGATTTTGCCAACTGGCGTTGAATGCCCAAGTTCCACTGATAGCTGTACGGGTACTTAAAGGAATAGGCGATCATGATCGGCTGGCCGGAGGCCCCGGTTGCGCCTTGGAACGGATTGGGAAAAGGCGGATTGGATATGTTGAATACCTGGGCGTAGGGAGGCGCATTCAGGACGTTGCTGTATATATACTCCAGGGGAATTTCCCGGAACATCCCGAAGCCGCCGCGAAATACCGTCGTTTGATTTTTCAGCGGGCTCCAGGCAAATCCGAACCGGGGCGCAAACCCTTTGAACGCATCCCGCAGCTCGAACAGCTTGTCCGGCTTAAAGAACCCGGAGTCGTGCAATACATCTTTGACCGTTGAAAGTTTCCCATTCACTTCCGAAGGCGCCGTTACGCGCTCCCACCGAAGGCCTATATTCAGCGTCAATGTTGGCAGCAGTTTGAAATCATCCTGGAAGAAGAGGCTGGCGTATGTTTGCCGATATCCTCGATACACATCTGGATTGGCCCCAACGGCAACCATTTGCGTGAGCCGACCTTGCAGGAGATTGGGTACAGACCCGAAAGTGAGTTGTCCGTGGGTATAGGTGCTGAGCAGTTCGTTCATCTGATAACGCTTGAAATTAGCACCCAGGTTCAGGGAATGCCGGCCGACCGTCCAAATCAAGGTATCGGCGTAATCGAAGGTATTGTCGATAAAGCGCATCGGCGGATTGATAGACTGGCCAAGGTAAGGCGCCCCGAGTGTCTGGGGTATGCTGATGCCGCCAACGCCCGTTGAGCTAACCCCAAGAAGAGGATCGCCAGGAACACCGGATAGCCGTGGGTCCAGCCCGGTTGCCGAGAAAAGCTGCTGCTCCCCGACATTGTTTCTTGCGAGTCCAGCGCTCAGCGTGTTCAACGTCGATGAGGACAATACTCGGGTGTACACCAAGGAAAGGAAGCGATAACCACCATCGTCGGCCAGTGCGCCCCCGCCCGGAATGAGCTGAAACTCGGGGACGCTGACCGAGCTTTGATCGATCGTGAAGCGCCCGAAAAATGAATCCTTGTCTCCCAATCTCCTGTCCAACCGCCCCATGCCGTAATCTTCCCCGCCCGTCTGGGTGCGGGAGCCGCGAAATTCTCCCAGTCCGCCTCCAAGCGACGCGCCATTGGGCAGTGGGAGCAGCTTCAGAAAAGGAACGATATCCGGATTGACCGGGATTACGCTGGTGATGTTACCGGCAGTATCCCTCAGGATGCCCTGTTCGCGTGCTTCCTGCGTCAGCATGATGCCGAGGTCACTCAGGCCAAGCCGCTCCCGCAGACCTTCGTAAGAAAGGAAGAAGAATGTTGTGTCCTTGGCAATCGGGCCACCTGCCGTAGCTCCAAATTGATTTCGCTTGAAGGGATGAATCGGTTGGTCGTGCGCATCAAAGAAGTTCTTCGCATCCAGCGCGCTGTTCCGCAGGAATTCAAAGGCGCTGCCGTGAACCTGGTTGGTTCCGGAGCGGGTGACCGCATTGATAACACCGCCAATCGCCCTGCCGTACTGGGCGCCGTAATTGTTGGTCAGAACCGAAAATTCCCGAATGGTATCGACCCCTAAGAGTTGGTTCATGACGCTTGCTGGCGTGCTATTCATATAAGGAGCGGAGATATCCAATCCATCCAGAAGATAGAGGCTTTGCTGCCCCCGAGCCCCGTTGATGGAAATCTTGGTGCCACCGGAATAAACGCTGGTATTAGTCCCTAAGCTCGTTACCGCTCCTGGCTGAATCGCCGTCAGGTCCGCAAAACTGCGGCCATTCAACGGCAGATCGCGCATCGCCCGCTCGTCCACTAAGCTGGCTACTGTCGAGTTGGTCGTTTCGATCAGCGGGGCTTCACCGGTAACCGTGATTTTTTCCGTCAATGCTCCCACCTGAATCGCGAAATCCACGACCGCCTCACGGCCCACCGTCAAGGTGATTCCCTTTCGAACCTGGGTTTGAAAACCAGCTGCTTCGGCAGTAACCTCGTAATTGCCCAAGCCCAATTGCGGCCCACTATACCGCCCGTCTGCATCGGTTGATATGGCTCGGCTAATCCCGGTGTCCACATTTTTCAGGGTGATCCTGGCATCGGCGACAACCGCGCCGCTAGAGTCCCTGACCATTCCCAGGATCGTCCCGGTTGTTCCCTGAGCTTGGCTAATTACACAACCCACAAACACAAGAGTAACTGCCGCCCAAAAGGCCTTCCGTCGATCTACGCAGGACTCCGTCTGGTTATTCCTGCAAGCTCGTATCTCCTTCGTCATCTCAGTTCTCCCTTTTTCATGTCGCATACGATTTTCTCTGGACACTCGGCCGTCGCCCTCGATCAGAAATTGCGGTTCGTTGTACCCGGAATGAAATTAGGTACGGATCCTTTCGAATACAAGAGTTTCCCTTGGGCATTCATCACCAGCAATTAGAGTGCAAATGCGTAATATGAGAAGTAGAAACGATCGCATAACATGCGCAACCTATTGAACCTGAATTGGTAAGCATGGCATAGAAGAGCTTCCCGTCCTTACCTCCGACGGGAGGTGTATACCGGTGCTGGTGATGGGAATTGCGCTGAATCACCCACTCCATCGGCTGGATCACGGAATCGGAAGCAGTTGCTTCTGGCCTGGCGGCAATTGCTGGTCAAACGCATTCTCTAACAGGTTGGTCCCCGCTACGTGACACATCAGTGAAACAACATTGACGAGTCCCTGCTTTCCATTCAGCTTCAAGGCACGCGCGTAGGTATCCGAGCTTACCTTGTGATTGCGGAACATCTCACGACCTAGCTGGATAATGACCGCATCCTTTTCTGCTAATCCCTTGAGAGGTTGGCGGTGTTTGATGACGGTAATTATCTCCGGCTCCAGACCTGCTTTCAGAGCTAATGGTTCGTGGATGTTCCACTCAAATTTACCGTCCATCTCTCGCGTCGCGACTAGAATCGCGAGCTCGACCAACCGGGGGTCGATAGCGGCTTTGAGCCAGTCCCTGGCCTTAACCATGGAATCGGCCAGCGGTGGGCTGTATATCCGTATCCCCGTCGCTCCTGTTGAAGCGCCTGACCCTCCAGCCGTGTCGAAGACCTTCTTCCCTAACTCGTCCAACTCTTCCCGTTTGATCGATGGAAGGCGGTTGCGCGAATCCGGATAAACATCTTTCGGAAGCGACGCGTCGGAGGCTCGCAATGACCGGCCACCGGAGGCGGAGGCTGCCGGTTCGGATGGGCCGGTCTGCGAGTACCCAACGGCCATGCTTGTTGCCGTCATTAGCAGCAGTCCTATAGAAGCTCGAATCGATTTCATTGGCACCTCCGGTTTATCGGCTCACCATTGCGCAGCCGGTCCGCCCAGCTCAACCTGAGCACCGGTGGGTGGCAGGTTCCATTCCCGTCCCAGCGAGGGAGCCAAATGGATCATCTTGCCGCCCACCATCGTCATCAACACATGGAGCTTCAGTATGTCCTCCACCGGAATCGTCAAATAGTCCCGGTCGAGGATTACCATGTCGGCCCATTTGCCGGGCTCCAGAGAGCCCAGCACGTTTTCTTTCTTTACTGCATTTGCCGCCCAAAGCGTTGCCGACTTCAACATCGCTTCCCGGCTGACAGCTTGCTGCGGCGCGGTTACTTTTCCGTCTCGATCCTTCCGGGTAATGCCGGAATAAAGCACGTTGAAAAATGAGAGGTTGGTGTATTCACTCAGGGGCCGATCAATCTCGATGCTGTTCATGACACCAACATCATTCAGACCCCTGCGAGGAATCACCTGGTTCGCGCCTCGCTCCCCATAATCTCTTTGAATATTGAGCCCTCTGGATTCCCAAAGAAAGAAGTCCCAGCCGCTGGCCATCATACCCAGCTTCTTGAACCGCGGTATTTGGTCCGGCCTGGGGTACATCGCCATGTGTTCGGTGATATGGCGCTTGGAAGCTATTTCCTGGGGAGACATACCAGCATCCTTGCTGGCCTTCTCGATGATATCGAGAACGGTATCGATTTCCTTATCTCCGAGCTGGTGGTCTCCCATCAGCCGTCCCCCCGCCTTGACATAGTCATACAACGCTCTGGATATGAACGGGTCGTCAAAGGCGCACCCCCGCTCCCGCTTCTTGACCTCCGGAGAGGTACCCGGCAGAGTGCTGCAATCCATGCCCATGTGAGGAGTCATTCCGCCATACCAGAGAAAATCCGAACCCATGCCCTCGCGGCTGACCAGCGTCTCAACAAAATAGGGATCCTGAAAAAAGTCGTTTCGGTAAGGCCAGAACCAACCCCATTCAATGCGTATGGGGAGTTGGCCCTTACGATCTAAGGCGCTATAGGCGCGAGCCGCTCCCGAGGCGTAAAAAGAGCCCCCGCTGAGAGTGATCCCCATCGCGGATGTCCATGACAACCCGAGACGATAGATCTCTTCCAATGCCGCATGTTCGTGTTCGTAGAGCACATCCTGTTCGACCTGGCGGTAGCAGACTTCACAGATTCCTTTCTTCTCCACCGATTCCTCGGTTACCCTGATACAGGAAAAGGACATATTCGCGGCGTTTTCGCAGTCCGCCGCCTTTTCCGACGATCCCGCCGACATACCGGGAAGGTCCAATAGAGGACTGAAGAGGAATTTGTTCCATTGATCCCCATAAAATTTCTTTGCGGCTTCAATTCCCTTTTTGTTCAGCATCATTCCGACAAAGCCCAACCGAACCATGACGGGATTATTGGGAGCGACCAGATCCAGCATCTCCTTGTTGATTTGACGCCCTAGAATCGGCAGAATTTCGCTTCCCCACCGGTATTCCTTTCCATACAATAAGGCGATCCGAATCCATTGGCCCGGCTTTGCCTTGTGAACCGCTTCATCGAGCACCCGCGGAAACTGCTCGATCACTTCCTTGGCGGGAACATTCAAGAACCGCTCAATGTGCATATCGTCGCTGACTACTTTTCTTACGACCGTCGGGTTCAACAGATTCCAGTCCGGAGGGTGATCGTGGGTAACGCCAAAACCAGGAGTCACCAGCCTTCCCTTAAGATCCAAAGATTTGGTGTTGGGACCGCCGAACCGGCGAATCTCCACGTCGCTCCCCACCGCCACAATTTTTCCCTCTCGCAGGGCAATCGCCTGAGCGATGGTTCCTATGTTCGAGTTCACCTCGTGGTTATTCATTGTTACGATTTTTCCGTTGTAGAAAATCGTATCCGCGGTCTGTTGAGCGAAGAAGAGCTGTGACCCTAGAAGCAGCCATGCCAAGGTGAGTAGAGCTATCAGTGGCTTCATTTTAGTCCCTGCTACGATCCGGTTCGTGGCGCCGACTGATATCGGCGCCACGTGGGGATGAGTTCCAAGTCGCCAAACTTAAAAGCTGAGTTTCAGGGCGAACTGGATCTGCCGGGAGGTCGTCGCCGTGCTCGTAATGCGCCCTGCAGAGGTAGCGTAGTTAACGCCCGAGAAAACCACCGCGTTCGGTGAGGAAAAGTTCGAGTGATTGAAGAGGTTGAAGGCTTCCGCGCGAAACTGCAAATTCCACCTCTCATTGATGCGGAATTTTTTGAACAACGAGGTGTCGAACGTGGTCAGACCCGGCCCAATCAACGACCCTCGCGACACATTCCCATAGGTGCCGATCAGCGGCAGCGAGAAAGCCCGGGGATCGAACCACTGCGACACCTTGCCCAGAATCACCGGTCCGCTGAAGGCGGGATTCCAGTTGGGCACGTCGGAATTCGTGGTATCGCCATTCCCGGAAATGTTGGCGCCGACTTGAGGCGTGAAAGGGAAACCGCTCTGAGCCGTGAAAATACCGTTCCATTGCCAGCCGCCAATCAGTTGTTCTGCAACCGAGCTCGACCCGCCGCCCCAGCGCTGGCCGTGCCCAAACGGCAACTCATAACTGAAGTTGGCGTTGAACTGGTGCCGGAGACTGGCGGCTCCTTCCCCCTTGTCTTTCTTCAGATCCCAAGGATTCAAAATATCCTGTGGCTCATTCGTGCCGAAGGTGGCGGAGATCGCGGAATTGAGATCCAAAGTCTTAGCCCAGGTATAGTTCGTTTTGAAGGTCAGTCCACGGCTGGCGCGTTTGACCAGCGAGGCGCTCAGCGCGTGGTAGCTGGCGTTTCCGGCGTACATCCAGGAAGAGGAATTCGATATGTAAGGATTGGGTCGCAGCCCGGGCGTGGACGGCAGGTACTCCGTCCCTTGTGGCACGCGGCCCGTTTGGGCTGCCGCGCGATTCCCTCCGCTGACGCATCCCGCCGGGTCCCCGCACACCTCGGTTTTAGCCGCATTGCGGTCGATAGCGAGCACGAGGTGGTAGGCTTGCGAACCCACGTAGCCAACCTGAAACATCAGGTCCTTGGCGATCTCCCGTTCTACCGTCAAGCTCCACTGTTGAACCGTGGGGATATGCATATTCGGATCCAGTCCGCCCGGAGCGAAGATCGAGCAGGGTTGCCTCGCCGCCTGCAACACGGCATTGCAACTGGGCGGAGGTTGCACGTTCAGGGGAATCGGAATGATAGATAGCAGGGGGTCCGTCAACGTGATCCGCGAGTTGAAAGGTGGATTGCCGGACAAACGGAATGCCAGGGTGTCCTGGAGATCGTTGTAAATCCCGAAGCCGGCCCGCACCGCCCACGTTCCCGTGCCGGTGGGGTCCCAGGCTAGGCCAAGGCGCGGCTGCCAGAGCGCTACGGAGTTGTTCTGAATCAGGCAGGATTTGCCGACCAAAGGATCGGTTTGCATGATTCCGTTGGCGTCAAAGATGTAATTGGGGCATCGGCCCGTACGCTCCGTCAACCCCGTTTGCGCCTCATCTCTCAACCCCAAACGCAGGGTGAGATTCGGCCTGAGCTTGATCTCATCTTGGACGTACCAGGCCGATTCCGTAACCATGTAGCCCAGCGGAGTGACCTTCGGGTTCGCGATGAACTGCGCGGGGATATCCTGGAGAAATGTTGTCAGTGTCGCATAGCTGACATTCCCCGCATTACCCACACTCGGCCCGTAGTTGACTTGCTGGGCCCGCTGAACCCACACACCGGCACTGAACGAATGGCGGCCTTTTACGAAGTGGATATCGTCGGCGAGGGTATAGTCGTTGTATACGTTGCGGTTGGTTCTTTGACCGCCCGTCGGCACGATGGACGCCGCGGTGGTGCCGCTGATCCCGCCTCCAATCGTGATGGTGCCGAAAGTGATTCCGGAAATGAACGCCAGGTTGGATGGGATCGATATTACGGGTAGCACTCCGTTTGAACTATCCGAACGGCTGTAGCCTGCCGTGAAGGTATTCAGAAGGGTGGGGGAGAAGATATGGGTTTCCTGGAATCCGCCCACTGCGGCGCGCTGGGGAGTTACTGTCGCAAAATTGGGGTCTGCGCCGGGCGTGTTCTTATCTCCGTTGTCAATCACGAAGTTTGCCGAGAGGGAATCTTCCGCAGACACGTTGTAGTCAAAACGCGTCAGACCAAAATCTTCGCGAATCCTCTGCGGAGGATTGCTGATGTTCAGCGCCAATCCAGCGCCCAACACCGGACCGTTCGGCTCCGGCCAGAAGTAGTTGGCAAACGGCAGCATGCCCGTCTTCAAATTGGGAACCTGGATCACACTGTTGTTTGGCCCTATCGGCAAAAAGCCTTGACGAGCCAGCGCATCCGGCACCACCGCCACGGAAGTCACTCCCAACCGCTGCCGAAAGCCTTCATAATTCCCGAACAGGAAGAGCTTATCCTTCTTCAGCGGACCTCCCAGCGCTCCTCCAAATTGGTTGCGCTTGAACGGCGGTACGCCCTCAGTCCCTTGATCGAAAAAGTTCCTGGCGTCCAGAACATTGTTGCGCAAGTACTCGAACACGGTTCCATGCAACTGGTTCGTCCCCGATGAGGTCACAATAGTGACCTGTCCGCCGGCTCGCTTCCCGTACTCGGCGCCCGAGGTGTGTGCAACCACGTTGAATTCCCGCACCGCGTCTACCCCCAGCAACTGTCCGCTGGACCCGCCGGGCCCATAAGGCACCCCAGAGCTGCTCCCCCCAAGGTAGTCCACGCCGTTGATCAAGAACCGGGTTTCTTCCGGCCGCCTGCCCGCTACGGAAAATGAGTTGCCCGTGCGACTGGAAGCCTGCTGATTCGAGCTGTAATTGACGGTGCCCACGTTGAGCGTCAGAAGTTGATCGAAGCTGCGACCGTTCAGCGGCAAGTCTTTCACGGCCTTCTCGCCAATCAATCCCGAGGTCGGACTCAGCGTCGTGTTAACAATCGGGGCCTCTGCCGTAACCGTGACTTGCTGCTCCAGGTTGCCCACTTCCAGCGTCAGATTCACCACCGCCTGCTGCGCCACGACCAGGGTGATTCCTTGCCGCACTTGCTGTTTGAATCCAGTTTTTCCCCCAACCACCTCATATTGGCCTACTGCGAGAGACGGCACGCTGTAGCTGCCATTGGCGTCGGTCTCTGCCGTGCGCGTCGTCCCCGTCTCCAGGTTCTTGACGGTAACGGCCACTCCTGGTATGACGGCTCCGGAATTGTCTTTCACCGTGCCGGTGATGGAGGCGGTCACCTGCCCCCAAACTATCCCCGCACACAGAGACAGAACTAAACCAACTGCCAGAAGAAAATTCTTCTCGCTCCTGAATTTACCGGATTCTTTTCCTGAAACCATGGTCAACCCTCCGAATAAAATGCTCTCGTTGCACGCATAAATCAGTTCAGTATGCTTACGTACTCGCCTTTATTGCTTTGCGAAATCACTTCCCCAACGGGGTTCTTATTGGTGTCATCTGCGTCGCGGCGCTTCGGGGTGCGGGTCTCTTGACGGGTACGGCTTCGAACTGCGAAGTTCCGGCGTCGGAACCCTACTGTTTGTCGTAAACCGCGATCGTGAGTACCGGCTGGCCCTGCGCGCCCAAAAGGGCGGTGGTGGTGGTAAGCGTCTTACCGTCCGGCGATACCACGCGCCGTGATTCCTCGGTTACCTTTCCGGCTACCCTTGCCGTCGTTTCCCAAGTGCGTGCGTCAATCTGTTTCCAGTCGATCGTGCCCGAGTTCCATTTGGTCGGGTATTGCTTGCCGTCGACGTTCCCGGTGTATGTGCGCAAATCCGGTTTTCCTTGTGCGTCAATGGTGTCAATCGTATATTTGAAGCCGCTTCCAGATGGCTCGATCTTGAGGAATCTGCTCCTGGGCACCGGGCCGGTGAGCTTGGATCTTGACGGGTTCAATTTCCAAGTTCCCATCAGAGGGAAATCGGCGGCCCAAAGCGTTGCGGAAACCAATCCGAGCACCAGCAAGATTGTTCTCGGCCTGACTTGCATGAACATTCTCCTTTCGAATGACGTGGAAAGATTCGAGTTTACACCATCTCTCTCCGGGTGGAATTATTTAGGAATTCGCTTAGCCCCCATTACCTTGCCGCTTCGAACCAAACAGAACGTCCAACAGGCGAAAATATGGACGCCGCTGCGAACACGTTCGCCCCTCCAGCAAAGGTATTCCTGCTAAGTCTCATTCCCGATTGAGACTAAGTTACCGTTCATACTCCCATTCTGGTTCGAGGTTGGCGATGCAATTACAAGACCGTGGATCAGGTAGGGGATGGAGATCGATCATGACGGATGACAGGGCTTAATAATTAGAATACGATGGGCGGCAAGTTTTGATCCTTATGGGGACAAAAACGGGCTGCTTTCCGCCCGAACAAGACCCACTGGAGTGAACTGATAATGGTTCGCTCTTGCGGGGATTGTCACAATTGGGGGCGATTACCCTGGACGGATGAGCCATATCACCCAACCCTTGCGCGAAATGACTCCTTATTTGCTCGGGCCGGCATCGCGCTTCTGTAAAGCTGTACCTGCCAAAAACTCGATCAGGTATGAAGACTGACCGAGATCGTACAAATGCACTGAACAAATGGGAGAACGCAAATGAGGGACTGAAACATTCGAGTATTTTACTGAAGCAGGAGACACTGATTGGCCCGGACTGTTGCCGAGCTGTGTCTCTGATTTCAGCGCCTGCTTTGGTTTTCGTAATCGATAGTACGGCGCTTCACCGATGGAGGAAGCCGCGCGACATGAGGGTTACTCAGCATTGGACAATCCAGCCGAAAATAGTCCTACCCGTGACGGTTTGGTGTATACTTGCGCTACGTTGGAAGCCCAAGGGCCGAGCGGCCCATGGGCCGGCGACTTTGGTGGGTCGTGGCGCGGTCCGGATATAACAGAAGGTAGGTACCACGCTTCGTATTACAAGGAGCGACAATGAGCAAGATCCTGATCATTGATGATGATGAGGTCATTCTAGCGCTAGCGTCGGAAGTGCTCAGCGCCCATGGACATAACGTCCTTACCGCGGCGGAGGGTGAAGCGGGGATCAGCTTGGCCCGCACGGAGCGTCCTGATGTGATTGTTGTGGACTTGCTCATGCCCAAGGTGCACGGGTACCGTATAGTGGAGCAAATCCGCCGCGTCCCCGAACTGGAGCAAAGTCGAATTATCCTCAGTTCCCTGCACACACCTGATACCACTTTGGGCTTCTTCGTCAGCCGTTATCTGAAGAAGCCCTACGACCTGGACGCCTTGGTCCAGATGGTGGCGGAAGTGGTGAATGAAGCCGATATTCCACCATGATGCGAGGCACGGTGATAGAGGGTGTAGGCTTGCCTGTTGAGCCTTCGAGCTGCCGGTTGTTCTTTTGCTTGCTTTGCCGCCAAACAAGGGGATGTGGTCGAAATCTAACAGCCATCTCAATCGGGAATACGATCGTGTGGGATCCGATTTCCGGTTTCTCTGCAGCGTCTACGCTCCGGACGATCTCAAACCGGAGCGACTCAAGCTGCGAGCGGCGGAGTTTCCAACCTGAAGTCGGATTTCCACGGAAGGATTCCGACAGAGGGTGTTGGTTTCTCGACGGAATTATGTCCCGAAGGGACGTGACGTGCCAAACAAGCGAATTCTGATAATTGATGATGAAGACGACATCCGGGAAGTGGCCCAGTTGAGTCTGGAAACGGTCCCTGGTTGGGAGGTGCTGACCGCCTGTTCCGGCAGAGAGGGATTAGAAATGGCGGTGGTCGGGCAGCCGGATGTGATTCTTTTGGATGTGATGATGCCGGATATGGACGGGCCAACCACCTTTCAGAAATTGCAGGCCCGGCCCGAAATTTCCCACATTCCCGTTGTTCTGCTCACGGCCAAGGTGCAGGCGGCGGATCGGCGGCGGTTTTCTACCCTGGGGTTTAAGGCGGTTCTGGCCAAGCCCTTTGATCCGTTGACCCTGGCCGACCAGTTAGCCGCAATCTTCGGCTGGCGGATGTGAACCTTCCGAGGTTTGGGCCGGGCAACAATCATTCCAGACCGAACCCGGCCAAGACCCTCTACGGAAAACCGACAGTGAGAACGTCATGAACGAATCAGAATCGAGACCCCAGAAGTCGAAAAAGCCCCGCCAGATACCTGTCAACTTAATTGGGTTGTTTCTGCTTTTCGTGCTGCCCTTTGCCCTGATTTTATATTTATTCTCTTCCGAAGTGAATATAGCCATAAACTTTAGCGCGAAGGAGAGACTGGGCGTTGAGTATAATCGCTCCCTCAGAAAGCTGCTCGAGGATCTCCTGGATTACCCTGACGCAGCCCACTCTTTTCTGGGCGGACCGGAAGCTTTCAAGAAAAAACTCACCGCGAAGCTGGAGGAAATAGATCCGGAGGATATTGGAGCGATCGACGCCGTGGACCAGAAGTACGGCGTCCCGCTCGAGAGCACCGAGTCCTGGGTAGAGTTAAAGGTGCGGCTGCTGGAGTTGAAAAGCCGCGCGGAACTCGTGCAGCCGGATGAAATTTCCGAGGCGACGGCTTCGACCATTTCGCTCCTCAGCCATGTAGGAGACACCTCGAATCTCATCCTGGATCCCGATCTGGACACGTATTACCTGATGGACGCCGTGGTCCCCAGGTTGCCCGCGCTTACCCGTTCCATTGCCCAGGCCCGGGCATTGGCCACGGTTCTGGCGGAGCGCAAGAGCATGACCGAGGACGAAAAAAGGCAACTGATCACAGTGTCAGGCTTGATTCAGTCTGCCGTGGATTCAATCGGCAGGGGGATGCGAGTTGGCTTCCGCTTCAATCAAACCTTAAAGCCGGAATTGGAGGCATACGGGCAAACCGTCAACACAACCAGTCAGTTCTTGGGGCTTCTGGATAAGGAATTCGTGAAGGCGGCCGATATTAAAAATATTAGAATTGAGCCGCAAGAGGTTTATGCGTCGGGCACGAAAACCATGGAAGCCCACTTTCGGATTTACGATATTTTCTCTTCAAGACTGGATCGCCTGGTGCAAGCACGGGTCGCGAGGTTTTCCAGGAGAAAATACCTTGTGGAGGTATTCGGGCTGCTGGTGCTATTCGTTGCCGTATATGTGTTCATCGGGTTTGCCCGTAGTCTCCAGCAGCGCATCAGTGCTGTCGATGCCATGCGGGAAGCGGAGGCCCGATATCGAAGCATCTTCGACAATGCGGCCCACGGCATCTTTCAGATGACGGTGGAAGGTCGTTATATCAGCGCGAATCCCGCTCTGGCTAGGATCTACGGCTTTCGCTCGCCGGAGGAATTCATAGCGGCGGCCAACCAGGAGGCGAGCCACTTCTACGTAGATGCCGGGCGTCACCTGGAGTACCTTCGCTTGCTGTGGGACCAGGGAACCATATCGAACTTTGAGTCGCAGTGCCGCCGGCAAGACGGCAGCGTGATCTGGATCTCCGAGGCGGCGCATACCATCCACGACGCCAACAGCGGGCAACGGTATTTCGAAGGCACCATCGAAGACATAACCCAGCACAAAGAGACGGAGCAGGCGCGCCAGAAAGTGGAACAGATGAAGGACGAGTTCGTCTCGGTGGTGAGCCATGAACTGCGCACGCCGCTGACCTCGATCCGTGGCGCCCTGGGCCTTCTGGCCGGAGGCCGTGTGACGGACCCGGAAAAGGCCCAACGCATGCTGAATATTGCGGTGACGAACACCGACCGGCTGGTTCGCCTCATCAATAATATCCTGGACATCGAGCGCATGGAGTCGGGCCGGATCAGCATGGAGAAACAGGCCTGCGAGGTCGCTGGCCTGTTGAGCGCCGCCGTCGATGTGATGCAACCCGCGGCGGAGAAGGCCGGCGTGAAGCTATCGGTTTCCACCGTTGCCGCCCACATTTGGGCTGACCCCGACCGGATCATGCAGACCCTGACGAACCTGCTCAGTAACGCCATCAAATTTTCGCCTTCGGGGGGCACCATCTGGCTGACAGCCGAGCGCGTGGCCGACCATATCTGGTTCCAAGTCCGGGACCAAGGGAGAGGTATTCCGGCAGACAAACTAGAATTCATTTTTCAACGTTTTCAGCAAGTGGATGCTTCCGACGCCCGGGAAAAGGGGGGCACCGGTTTGGGGTTGGCCATTTGCCTGAGCATTGTGAACCAACACGGCGGCCGCATTTGGGTCGAAAGCAAAATGGGAGAGGGCAGCTCCTTTTTTGTATCCCTTCCGGAACTGAAACGGCATGAAGAAAAGAAGCCGGAGACTCCGACCGGAGTTGTGGCTGTCTCCCCCGCGGTTCGGAAGGTGCTGGTTTGCGACGACGACGACTCGGTGCGTACGGTCGTGCAAACCATACTCCAGGAACGGGGCTATCAGGTGATCTCCGCCTCATCCGGCCAGGAGGCGGTCGAGCTAGCCACCGCCGAGCGGCCTGATGCGGTGGTGTTGGACATCTTGATGCCGGGCATGGACGGCTGGCAGACCATGGCGGCCCTGAAGCAGAGTCCCGCTACCCGGGAGATTCCCATTATTGTCGTGAGCGTTCTGTCGGCCCAGAGAATTGATTCTTCGAGCTCCAACATCGCTGGCTGGGTGAGTAAGCCCCTGGATGAACCGCTCCTCTTCCAGGCTCTGGAGCGGGCTTTTGGTTCCGGGGCCAGGGTGCCTCGGGTCCTCTTAGTGGAAGACGACTTGAGCCTGGCGCGCGTGGTAATCACCATGTTCGAGAGCCATGGCATACAGGTTTTTCATGCACAGACAGGTCGAGAGGCAATCGAGCTCAGTAAGAACACCAACCCGGATCTGCTAATTCTGGATCTGATCTTGCCCGAGGGCAATGGTTTCGAAATAGTGAATTGGCTTCGACAGCAGGATCGACTGCGCCACGTTCCTCTGGTCGTCTACACCGCGAAAGACCTGGAACCTTCCGAGCGGGAGAGCCTGAAGTTGGGGGTGACTGAGTTCCTCACCAAATGCCGGGTTTCCGTCGAAGAATTCGAGCATCGCGTAATCAGCTTGCTCAGCCAGGTTATTCCGGGAGAGAGCATCGCGGTGCGCGCCATACCAGGAAAAAGGGGAGCCACTGAAGACGTCCTATCCGATGGCTAAAACCCCGCGCTGGCATGCGTGAACCAGCTTGGCCTCCCCAGGCAAGACCCGAGAGAGAACCTTGACGGAAGAACTCCGACAGCCGCCAGAAAAGACCAGAGCAGCGGTAGCTGCACTCTGGGAACGATTTGCGAAAACGATCTTCGAAAGGCTGGCCCTGCTAGAGCGTGCTAGCAGGGCCTTGCAGGAAGGTTCCCTGAGCGAAGGGTTGCGCCAGGACGCTGAGATGGGGGCGCACAAGCTGGCAGGTTCGCTCGGAACCTTCGGCCTTCCCGAAGGATCGAAACTGGCGGAGGAAATCGAATCGATTTTTCAGGCAGGCGGCCTGCGGGACCAGGAACAGAGCGATCGACTTTCCGAACTGGTGGGTAGCCTGCGCAAGGAGTTGGAACGGCGTCCCACGCCGCCGGCGTAGCCATCACAACCCGAATTCATATCCCGGCGGCCCGACCATTATCTCGAAAGACTTGCCTCTCGGCCGGAGGGCCCAAGAATGAATTCCGGCTTAAAGTGTTCCGCCTTGTTTGCGAAATTCCTTCTGGAAGTCGCGTTCTGAATCGTCGATATACGCTTTGTAGCCTTGCGGATCAATGAACGGATTGGGGCTCGCGCCCTGCTCCAGGAGCTTCGCTTTTTGCACCAGCCCGAAAAAATTTCCGTGCGAGGCAAGGAAAACGTCGCACGGCAGAGACCGGAGTGTCTTGTAGGTCTTTAGAAAATCGTCCGCAATACCCGGATAAAGCGCATTGCCGACGAGCGGCACACCGGGCGTAAACCGGGAGCTGCAAAGGAAAACCACATTGTACTTCTTGCCGCCGTCCTCAACCACCATTGTCCAGGTGGTGCAGCCCTTGGTGTGGCCCGGCGTCAGGTGAGCTACCAGCGTAGTATCGCCGAGCTGAATCTTGTCTCCATCGTGAAGGATGCGGTCCACCTTGACTTCTTTGAAGCGGGCACGCTTGGCGTCGAAATCCATCCGGCCCCCGCTAGCCACTACCGGTGAGTCTCCGTCCATGAGCGCCAGTTTCGCTCCGGCGGCCAGTTCCTTCATCAAGGCGTCGCCGGCCACGTGGTCGGAATGCGCGTGGCTGTGGATCATCCATTTGATGTCCTCGACCCGAAATCCCAACTTCTTCACGTTTTCCCGAATGCGCGATACCGTTCCCTCTTCGCCCGTATCCAGCAAGATCAGTCCCTGAGAGGTCGTGAGCAAGTACGACGCGTCGTCGGTGTTTCCCGGTTCCTTCGGTTCAGTCTGCCCTACATAATAGATCTTGCCGATGATGTGAAATGGTTTCGCAGGGACGGGGCGAGGAGGCCCGCCTCCTTCGGATTTCTCCTGCGAAAACGCTCCCACGCCGGCTGTAGCCAAGAGAACCGCACAGAGCAACAGGACGCGGCCGTTTCGGTTTCCCCGACAAAAAATTCCTCTGAAAAGAAAATAGTCCCATTTCATAATCGTTCCTCCAGGATCCGATCCGCCGCCGGAAAAGGCGCCCCGCATACCGGCCGTTACGCTACACACGACCTTAAAAGATCTCCGGGAAGTAGTATGTCAGCACGGCATTCAGCCGCATGTCGGCCACAATTATTTCTTTGTGCTTGGGGTCGATCGCTACGCCGCGCGGCTTTATCATGACGCTCTTGGAGCCGCTCAACTTCCAGCGAGGCGGCACGTCACCATTGTCGTGAATGCTCCAAACGCCGATATAAACGCCTTCCGGTTCCTGCATATCGATCGCACCGGGCTGCGCGGCGATGATCCTTCCCTTCGGCGGATACATCTGTATTTGGTTGATTCGGATGATACCCGACTTGGGACCGCCGATTTTGGCCTTGGGCTTGACGTTCCCGTCATCGGTGCGATTGAAAATCCACATATACGCATACTCGCTCTTTTTCGTCGATTGTTCCGCGGTGATGGTGTCGCGGGCGATCACGATCACATTATTGACCGGGTCCACGGCCAGCGTCCGCTCTCTTTTTAGCTGTGTATCGGGCCCCTTGATGAGCCGTATGGGCGCCACGTCGCCGCTCGCGTTCATAGGGTAGACCGCGATGGCGTCCCACAGAGAGACATAAATCTCATTGTGAACGGTGTCTAGATCCAGCCGCTCAATGGCTGGAAACAAAGTGTGAGGTCCCTGAATAATCCGGATCGGAGCGTCTTCGTCTTTGGCGTCTCCGCGGAAAACGAGAATCGCGCGCGCAAAGGGATTGGTGACGAAATATTCGTCGTGGACCGGATCGTAGCGAACATCGTGCATGGTGCGGCTGAGAAGGGTTTTCTGTCCGGCGAGCACTCGGGTTGGCCTGGAATTTTCCTTCGCCATCCTGGCGAAGATCGCGATCTGCGGGTGCGCCACTCAGTTGGGAACCAGGATCTCGTCGCGTTTGGAGTCGTATCCCACCGCGCCAGGATTTCCGATCGCCATGGCCAGTTTGTCGGCCGGGGCGCTGCGGATCGCCCGTTTGGGAGCCGCATCTCCATTGGCGGTGCGCTCGAAGACGGTCGCCCGATGGTTGCCCATGTTGGAGACCCAGAGTTCGTCGTGCTTAGTATCCAGAAAAACCCCGGTGGGGTTCTTAATCTGTGTCTTCGCACCCCGGATCACGCGGCTGGGAGCCACATCGCCATCGTCCGTGGCCTTGAATACGAGGATGGAGTCCGCCCCGTCGTTGGCGACGTAGACTTCTCCGTGCTCCTCGTCCACCCACGCTTGAGCGGGCCAGTCGAGTTGCGTCTTGGGCCCCTGAATCGAGCGGAGGGGCGCCAGGTCTCCGCTGCCTTTCAGCGGGTACACGTTGATCGATGCGGGCAGAAATTTTCCCGGAGACGGCTCCGGACCGCTGCGGTAGTTGCCGTGATTGGTCACGAACATCCAGCCGTCTTTGGTGTCCAAGCCGACTCCGTGCGGATCGGCGAGCAGCGTCTTAGAGCCCTGGATCGTACGCAGTGGCTTCTCTTCTCCCTTCGCCATCTTGGGATAGACCACAATGGAGTTGCTGTGTTCCACCGTCAGGTAAAGCTCCTGCGCCGCTTCATCCACGGAGATTCCGTAAGTTCCGTGCGGTGTGTGCAGCTCCCGCGTGGGCGCCATGTCGCCCTGCGCGGAATGCGGAAACACGATCAGCAGGTCCGTGGTGTCGTTGTTGACCGAATAAACGTCACCGGTCTTGGGATCGATGTAGAGGCCGCAATTGAACTCCAGCTTGGTCTTCGATCCGCCGAGCAACCGTTTCGGCTCGGTGAATTTCATGTTCGGCGGCGTGTTGTCCATGCGGTTGAAAATCTTGATCCCGAACAGATTCTCATCCTGGAGGAAGACTTCATCGCTTTGGAGATCGAGTGCAATAGCACTGTAGGTGGCGTAACTGTCGTGGATGATCCTTTCCGGCTTGCGGTCGATGGCCACCGAGGGGCCGCCATCTGGCAGATCGGCTGCGGCAGCTCCCCGCTCGCTCGCGAGCTCCGCCCGCAGCGTGGTGGTCGTGCTGGCCGGCTCCCAGGGGCACAGCTCTCCCTCGGGACCCATCTCCGGAAGCGGCTGGACCGATACGAGCTGAGGGCTTCCGGCGGCTGTTCGAGAGAAAGTTGCCCGCGTGCCAAACACCCAGATGGCCAGTGTTCCGACAAGAAAAATCAGAAAGAGCACACCAACATTGCTTCGCGAATGAGAACGTCGGCTCATATCCACTACCTCCTGAAGACGATGCAGATCGAGAGCGTCCCATTTCCCGCCGTGTTTCGCTCCGGTCCAGTTCGGAATTTGTTTTCCCAATTGACGTGCGGATGCGCGAGTTATCTGTCGCCCCTCCGGGGCTCTCCCTCACCCGATATAATCCTCGTTCCCAGGGCTCACGCCCTGGGCTAGACTCTATCGCCCCTCCGGGGCTTCGTGAATGATCCTAGCCTCCTGCGCCGCGCGTGAAATAGTTCGCGACAATCTTGCGAGCGGAAAAGGCACCCATGATGGCGGCAAAGCTGCCCGCGTTGATCGAAGCCCGGGGATAGGAACTGGCGTCGGCGACGAAGAGTCCTTTCACGTCGTGGGACTCGAATTTGGCGTCGATGACCGAGTTGGAGCGATCGGCGCCGGCCCGGCAGGAACCGTTGGCATGGCCGCCTCCCTGTCCCTTGAAAGTGGCGGGAAATCTCTTCGAGATCTGCGCCGCCCCCATCTTTTTAAGCAGCTCGATGGCGATCTCCTTGCCCATCTGCATCCGCCGGTCGATATAAGGATCGCCCGGATAGATGTGCGCTCCGTTCTTCAGGTCCACGCGGCCCTTGACGTTGAGCGGCGGGCGGTTGAACAGCACGGTGATGGAGGCATAGCGCGAGGTCACCTTCTTCATGTAGTCGAGGTGCGCTTTTCCAAAGGACGGAGAGAACTCGTTGACCGCGGTGACGTTCGGATAGCTGATGTAACTGAAGTCGGCGGTCGAGATTCGCATCGTCCCGGTTCCGTCCTTGTAATTCTCGTCCGGCACCAAGAAGCAGATACTGCCATTGGTCCCCCGGCCCGCCTCCTTGATGGGCTGCTCGAAAATCGCCGACACCTTGGAGCTGGTATCGCCATCCAGGTTGTGTCCCACGTTGGCGTTCTCGACAATCAGAGCGCCGCCCAACTCGTCCTTGGGGCCGTAGCCGGACTTGGCCAGCAGCAGGGGCGTGCCCCAGGTCCCGCATGAGACCATCACCTTGTCCGACCGTGCTTCCACGGTCTCACCGTTCCGCTGGTAGATGACTCCCTTGACGATTCCGCCCGCCCCGGCTTTTTCGATGAGCACCTTCTTGACTTCGGCGTCCGGGATCAGTTCCACGCCGTTGGCCAGCGCCGTCGGCAGATACCACACGGAGTTCGCCTTGGCATCGTACTTGCACGCGTGCCCCTCGTTGTGAAATCCGCAATAGATGCAGTTCTTGCGGGGGCTCAGGACTCCCTGCACTTTGTATCCTTGGGCCACGGCGGCGTCGTGGAATAGGTGCTCCCCGGGCGTCCAGGCCTCCTCGGGATCGGGCCGGAGGTTAAACATTTCCACCACGTCGTCGACGGATTCCTTCATGGTCTGCTTGTTCCAGTCGATGCCCATGGCGGACCAGTTCTCGTAATCCACGTCAAAAGGCACATGGGCATGGGCGCCCCAGTGCACGGAGCAGCCCCCCACGACCTTCAGTCCAAACGGCCAGGGCCATTTTCCCGCAAAGGTGAACTCTTCCCAGAGCATCTGGGGCGCCAGTTTCCGGTGGATGGGATTTCCGACGCCGTGCTGGAATTTCCCGGTGTAGACATGCGGTCCCGCTTCGATCAATGCGATTTTCAGGCGGTCTCCCGTCCTGGGATTGATTCCCTTCTCCGCAATCCGGGCCGCCGCGATGATTCCGGCCATGCCCGCTCCCACGACAATCAAGTCATACGTTTTCGTTTCTGCCATGTGAACCTCCTGCTGCCAGATGATTCGACGAAAGCCGGCGCTCACCACGGTCGCGAGCGACCGGATTCAGCCGTCATCAATCGTTCGTCCAGCGAATCTTCATCCACTTTGCGCGGCGTGCCTCTTCCTCATCCCAGCTCAGCGGCCCGGGAAAGCCGGCCACGTCCCAACCCGTCACCAACTGCTTGGTGTTCGGATTGACGATCTGATGCAGGTCGCCCGGCTGCATGAGCGGGAATTGGTTCTTGTCGTGCGCGATATGGTCTTCCGGAAAATTCCGGTAAAAAACGACCATCACCCGGTTGCGCGTCAGCCGGAAAACCTTTTGCAAAGTTTCCACTGCACTGGCATCGAGTTTTGCCTTCAGCTCTCCCGCGGCCGCCGGGCTGGGTTCCGGATCGTTGAAGGCGCCCGCCGGGAAGCTCGCCACGATTTTGTTCAAGTACTCGGTTCGCTGCTCCGCAGTTAAATCCAGAAAACTTTTTCCGGAGAAAACCTCACCGGCCGCGGCGTTAAAGAGGTTCAGTTCCTGCTGGCTCAGCATTCCGAGGCCCTTCAGCACTTCGTCGGTAATGCCGTGCTGCTCCAGATGCTGATAGCCCTCAGCGGTGGGAATCAGCGTCTCTCCCAGCGCCTCGACCAACTTTTTCCGGTCCACCGCCGGCGCGTTGCTGAGGTCCGCCGCGCTCCTGGCCAGCAGCGTCTGCGACAAAAGGCCCACGCCGACGGCCCCCGCACCGGTCTTTTTCAAAAATTCACGACGCGTAACGTTCTTCTTTCCCATGCTTTCTCTCCTCTCCCTGTGCTGCCAATGCCGAAATTCTTCTCCGCACGCGAAGATCTCTTACCACAGAGGATACTGAGAACGCGGAGAAAAGCATAATGGTTTCTTGGACAACGATTTCTCCGTGGTCTCTGTGGTGAATCTTTTCTTCTTGGGTTGCGCCCCTTCCGGTTTCCCTCCTCGTCCAATCGTTAAAAAATCAGCTTCAATGCAAACTGAATCTGCCGGGCGGCTCCCGCCGTGGTGATGGTTCCGGCAGTAACCAGCGCCGGTTCGCTCAGCGCGCTGCCCGCAAAGACGGTTCGGTTGGGAGAACCGAAGGCCGCCCGATTCAAGATGTTGAAAAACTCAGCCCGAAATTCCAGCCGACCGCTTTCTCCCAGGGCTCGGATCGAGGTATCCTTGGCCAGCGAGAAATCCAGGTTGGCCTCGCCGGGCCCCCTGATGATGTTGCGCCCCGCCGTTCCTAAGAATCCCAGCGGCGGCAGCGTAAACGCGCAGGGATCGTAATAGAGATTCGGCGTCCCCAGTTGCTGCCCCGCCTTCACCCCCGCGCAACCCGCCGTTGTGCCGGAAACAATATTGTCGTTGCTGCGGCCGGGGACCAAGTCGGGACGGTCAATGCCGGCGGCGCCGTTGCCCGTCTTCGAACGGGAGCGATTGGAGTTGAGCGCGGGAGTCAGCGGATAGCCGGTCTGCAACGAGAGAATCCCGAGCGCGCGCCAGCCGTTCAGAAGCTTGCCCATGACTCCTCCCGAGGATGAGGATGGGAAACGGTAAATGGCATTGAACCGCCAGTTGTGTGTGACGTCGAAGGAGGCCGCGCTCCGATCCGTTTCGCGGTGGATCGGGTTGACGGTCCAATCGCTGGTGGCGGCGTTGTCGGAGTTCACCTGGCTTTGGGATTCATCCATCAAATGCGACCAGGTGTAACTGCTTTGGAATTGCAAGCCTTTGCTCAACCGCTTGGAGAGTCCAAACTGCATCGAGTTGTACCAGGAATTGCTGCCCGCCGTGTACAGCTCGATTCCCGTCCAATTGGGGTTGGTGCGGGGCTCGGTGCCCAGGTAACAGTAGGGAGCGCTGAGGTCCACGGTTTGGCTGGCGGGGCGCGCCACGCAATTTACACCCTGCGGAATGCCTCCCGGCACCACCGGATTCCCGTCATTGATCACCGGAATGTTGATGCCGCGCGAGCCTGCGTAAGCCAGCGTCACAGCCATATCAAAGGGCAACTGCCGTTCCACCGTCAGGTTGTACTGCAGGAAGTGGGGCTGCTGGATGAAGTAATCCACTCCCCGCAGCGCTTTGCCGGCTGCCGATGCGGGAAAGGTGAGCGGAAGAGTCAGCGAGCCGGGGTTCGGCAGCGAACTGAGCGTGGAATACGGCGGCGTGGCACTCACGCCCGCACTCAGCCCGCCGTTCATATTGCTCAGGTCGTAGAGCAGCCCGAAGCCGCCCCGCACCGCCATTTTCCCATCGCCCTTGACGTCCCAGGCGAAGCCGAAGCGGGGAGAGACGTTTTTCAGCGAGGGGTTCTGAAACGGCGGTCCCAGCGTGGTGTTAGCGTCATGCTGAATGTCCCGTAGCGCCGCTCCGTGCCCGTGCGTTTCCGTCAGGGTGGTCTGGAACTCATAGCGCAGCCCGAGGTTCAGCGTCAGATTGGACCTCAGCCGCAAATCATCCTGGGCGTAAAATCCAAAGCTGTAATAGTTGTAGAAGCGGTCGAAAATGGAGCCCACCGTAGCCGCCTGAATGGTATTCGGCACACCCTGCAAAAAGGTGGCTATGTTGGAAAAGTTGACCGTGCCTTTCATGTTCGTGCCATTCAGCGAGAACGCCTGCCAGCGATTCATCAGGGTGCCGAACTTGAGTGAGTGCCGGCCTCGCGAATAAAACAGGTCCTCGCTCAGGGTGTAAATGTTCTGGAGCTTGTCATTGGGAGAAAGATTATTCGTCCCCAGGGTCGATACTGCCCCGATGCTGATGCTGCCGATCAGTTGGCCGGGTACGAGGGAATACTGTGGACCGACGAGGTCGGTCGGAGAATCGATGAAAGTATTGGTGCGGCTGAAAGAAAGCCGGGTGGTGTTCAGTACGTTTGGCGAAAATACATGGTCCTCCGACAATGTAAGGTACTGGAAGCGGCTCTCGCGGTCGACACGAAACTGCGGGAATATTTGAGGAGTCACCTGTTGGGTGTTGTCAATGGTATACCGGACAAACATGGTGTCGCTGTTCGAAAAGTTCTGGTCCACCCGCATCTGCCCATAGTTCTCGTTGGTCGGCTGCGTGAACGGGAAGGTAAGCTTATCGCCCGGCAAATTGGGGACAGGATACTGCGCCAACAGCGGCCGGATCACCGACGGAATCGTTAGCGACGCTACAGTCCCCAGTTGCGGACAATCCGTATTGGTGACAGTCCCATTGGCTGAACCATGACATCCCGCCGGGATCGTATTCGTAATCAGGGTTTGGCCCACGCGCTCCCGAATGGCCTCATATACACCGTAGAAAAACGTCTTGTCCTTCTTGATCGGGCCGCCAAAGGCCCCGCCAAAGTTGTTCCGCACATACGGCGGCAGGCGGCGGGTCTGGGTGGCCGTTTTGTAGTCGAAGAAGTTCCGCGCATCCAGCGCGCTGTTGCGAAAGAACTCAAAGGCCGAACCATGAAACGAGTTGGTTCCCCCTTTGCTCACAATCATCATCTGGCTCCCGGCCGTCAGTCCGTATTCGGCGCTGAATGCGCTGGTGATGAGCCGGTACTCCCTTATCCCTTCCACCCCCAGAGTGGAACCGCTGGTGGAAGCCGCGGCAACGCCAGTAAAACTTTGCATAATGGCGCCGTCCAGCAGGAAGTTGTTCGACCGCAGCGTCGCGCCGTTGCTGCTAAACAACATTCCAACCAGCAAAGTGGTCGTGGCGGATTTATTCAGGTGTTGCGACACTCCGGTTTGCATAAGGGATAGGTCGATGTAGTTGCGGCCGTTCAGGGGTAACTCCGCCACGCGTTGCTCGTTCACCAAACCCCCTAAGGAACCGCTAGTCGTGTTGACGAGGGGGGCGTCCGCCGTGACCGCCACGGTCTGCTCGACCGCTCCCACCTCCAGGGTGAAATTCACGACCGCTTCCTGCCCCACCGTGAGCGTCAGTCCGCTCCGCAGTTCCGCCTTGAAACCGGATTGCGTCGCCCGCATTTCGTATGTTCCCACCGGCAGAGCCGAGAACCGAAACGATCCATCACCGCCGCTCACCGTGGTTCGCGATTGAGCCGTGTCGGTATTACGCGCTGTCAGCGTGACGCCGGGCACTACCGCTCCGGTGCTGTCTTTCACCACGCCCAAAATCGTCGCTGTGGGCAGTTGTGCAAACGCGGTTGCGGCGCCCCAAAGAATCAGAAACACTCCCGCTAGCCCCTTCTTGCTGAAACCCATCATTCGCTGGAAACAAATCGTGAATAACATCGGTCCTCCCGGTTAACTTGGAAGAGATCATTCGCTGGCATATCCCCCCCAACCCGCGAAAGTCTCTGCACGCTGTATGAATGCAGTAAGAAAACTCGTCCGACCGGTTCTTTCTAAAGTGCAATCGGGTTCTCTAGAGACCAATGCGGCCGAAGGGCACGTCGTCCCTGGAACGCCCTCGAATTGCTGGGATCCAATCGCCTCCTGGAGTCTATCCAGCAAACTCGCTCGTCTTGAAAAATTCGGGCTTTGTTACTCATCTGACGCAAGACGAACAACTTCAACAAGAAAAGGCAGCTTCACTTATTCGATTGGGAAACGAGTCATTTCTCGCTAGGGCATTTCGTTCTCCAAATTCGGAACCTCAACGCCGCGTGGAGCTAACAGTCTGCAATTTCTTCTGGATGTGGGGAATTTACGTGGGAGGGTCCGCCGCAATCTCAAACCGGCGATTGTGCCAAATGATCCAGTCGAGACGGCAAAGTGTGAATTGCCGCAGCGATGCCTGTACGTTCCAGCGCCAACCAGATCCATGGGTCGGCCTTCGAGTTTCGCCGCAATTCGGATTTAAATGCCAGGAATTAAGCCTGGATTAATCGCTTCTACAAGGCTGTCTCATAAATACGCGAAAGGACGCAACCGGCGAAGAGGAAGAAACCCTCAGGGCTGAACCCTTGTTTTTAGGGCGTTATGAGACAGCTTCGAGTTTTTTCGATTCCGATCCTGATGCAGAAACAGATTGCGGTATTCCACACAGAGGTTGTGCAATTTGCCTCAGGCTATCCGGTGTAATCGACTCAAATTGCAGCAATTCCAGCAAGAACGGGTCATTATCAGATCACTCCTGCGGGAGCTGTTCCTGATGAGCACCTTCTTCTTGTTCCCATTCGTATCAAACCCTGCCGCCCATGGCGTTCTAATCAGCAAGCGGAGTCAAAAATCGTTATCGATATTCATCCCAAATTTGATCCACGGTCCTATAATTGCACCCCAAAATTTGAGCCAGAATGAAAGTGCACACGGCAACCAAGTCTGAGTCGGGAATAATACTTAGCAGGAATACCTCTGCAGCACGAGCGAGCATGTTCGCGGCGGCGTCCATCTATTATTTTGTTGGACGTCCTGTTTGGATCGAAGCGGCGAGGTATGGAGAGCTAAACGAATTCCTTTGAAAGCCAAAAACGGCTGCGATACGTCACTACCAGATGTCGAGTCCTAACTAGGGTTGGCGCCCAGATGGTGGTCGAGGCCCTCGCCAGATTTACCGCCCCACTGAGGAAACCATGAATCTAAAAAAACTAGAATCGGGATTGCATATTCATAACATGCGCAGGATGCTCGCTGCCCGCCAATCGGGGAAATATGCTCTTGCCCGATTGGCGGGATTCTTGATTGGCTGCATTCTGATAGGAAGTTCTCTGGCTGTTGCACAACTGCCGACGGCTGCGATCTCCGGCATGGTACGGGACAGCAGCGGCGCTGCAATTCCTGGCGGGACCATTACAGTAACCAGCCGGGAGACTGGACTGGTGCGAACGGCGCAAAGCGGTGCAGACGGCCGTTTCAAACTGGCGGGCTTGTCCGTGGGCGTTTACGACGTGAAAGCGGAAGCACCATCCTTCAAGGCCGAGGTACAGCAGGAATTGAACCTCTCCGTCGGCCAGGAAGCGGTGCTGAATTTCAACCTGATCGTAGGGGCAGTCCAAGAGACTGTGACAGTTACGGCGGCGGCGGCACTCGTGGACACGACCAGCGGGAGCCTGGGCGGACTGGTGGACGAGCAGCGGGTGGCGGATCTTCCCTTGAATGGCCGCAATTTTAACGACCTGGTGCTGCTACAGCCTGGGATCACGGTGCACCGCCCGACTTCCGCGACCAGTACGACCGCTATCGGCTTGGCCTATAGCAGCAATGGAGCCCCCATCCGGTCGAACTTTGTGATGTTGGACGGGGCCAATCTCGTTGCGGGCGGAGGCATCACCGGGGTTAGCGTCAGCGGCTCGGCGTTGGGAATCGAAGGCATTCGCGAGTTTCGTGTCATTACAAACTCGTTTCCGGCCGAGTATGGAATGACCATGGGAAGCCAAACGACCATCGTCAGCAAGGGTGGCACGAACGAATACCATGGATCGGTGTTTGAATTCCTGCGCAACAACGCTTTGGATGCTCGGGACTTCTTTGACCGCAAGGCCAGGCCCGAGGATCATCGCAACCCGCCGTTTCGCCGTAACAATTTCGGGGGATCGTTCGGCGGGCCGGCTCGCAAGGACAAGTCGTTCTACTTTGTCACCTATGAAGGGGTGAGGGAGTCCAAAGGAACCACTGTGGTGCTGAGCGTCCCCACCGCCGCAGCGAGGCGCGACGGCGCCGTGATCGGCGGCCAGACGATTGCCAGGATCGCCGAAAGCGTGAAACCTTATCTCGCGCTCTATCCTCTTCCCACCGAACCCTTGCCTTCCGACCCCACCGGAGTGAGCGGCGTCGCCCGGTTCAGCTATGCGCCGAACCAGCCCACCCGGGAAGATTACGGGCAGGCACGGTTCGATCACAATTTTTCCGAGCGGGATACTGCCTTCATCCGTTATACCGTTGACGATACCATGCGAAACTCACCAACAAGCTTTGCCGGGATGTGCCGCTGCGGAATCAGCCGGGGTCAATTTCTCACGCTGGCGGAAAACCATACCTTTACGCCGGTTCTGTTGAATATGTTTCGCCTCTCGTTCAGCCGTCCCTTTCAAACGTATGATCAGCCTTCCCCTTTCGGCCTGCCGTTCCTCCCCACTCAGAAGGACATGGGAAGCGTGGCGCCGGGAAGCGGAGTGACCGCCATGGGATCCAGCGCGGGTGGTTCGGCTCTCCACCAGAATCTCTACACGCTCAGCAACGATTCCGTCTGGAGCCGCGGTTCGCACACAATCAAGATCGGCACGTTGATTAACCGGTATCACATTGCCACGCTGGTCAACACCAATGTAAGGGGCACCTATTCGTTTTCCAATCTAACGCAGTTTCTTTTGGGGAACCCGCGGCAGTTCAGCAGTATCACTCCGGGATCTGTCACAGACCGGACCTACCGCTGGAACACATTTGGATTCTACGCGCAGGACGATTGGAAAGCGTCCTCGCGCCTTACATTGAATATCGGACTCCGCTACGAATTCAATACGACTGTCAATGAAACCAGCGGGCGTGGAGCGTCGTTCCGGGATTTCATTCGCGATACCGGACCCACGCTGGGGCCTGCATTGTATAAGAACCCCGCGCTGCGTAATTTCAGTCCCCGGCTGGGCTTTGCGTGGGACGTTCGAGGGAATGCGAAAACGGCGATCCGGGGCGGCTTCGGCTTGCTCTATGACATCTCCAATATCACCGGGGCCTCGCAGATCAATGCTACGGCTACCCCTCCGTTCTCCAGCAGCAGCACGATTGTGTCCAATGTGACTTTTCCGGTCCCGATATTTACCAAAGATGTAGTGGGAACCTCGTTGCGCATGATCGACTACAACTTGCAGCAGCCGCACATGCTGCAGTACAACCTAACCGTGGAGCGGCAGCTTCCGGGCAGCATGATGATTTCCATGGGCTATGCCGGCTCTCGCGGCATGAATCTGTACCAGACGAAAGAAGGGAATCCAACCTACCCTTCCGCGAATATCAACGGGCGGGATTTTTGGAACGGTCTCGAAGCCAGGCTGAACCCCCGATATGCCGATGTGGAGTTCGAGACTGCGGGCGGCGACTCCTGGTATAACTCGTTTCAGCTCGGAGTTCAGCAGCACCTGAGCCGGGGACTGCAGTTCCAGAGTTCCTATACCTGGAGCAAGGTTCTCGACACCACCCAAGGCCAGCACGGAGGCGAGTCGGGCGGCGCCAATGTGATTGGCGTGGATCCAAACCATCCCAAGGCGGACAAAGGTTCGTCCGACTTTGACACTCGCCATTCCTTTTCTTTCAATACCCTCTATCGATTGCCGTTTACGGGCCGGAAAGGATTCGGTGAAATCCTGAATGGCTGGCGAGCCGGCTCGATTGTGACCGTGAGATCCGGGGCTACTTTCACTCCCGTGCTGAGCGGGAACCGCTCCCGCTCCAAAGTGCAGGGTGGTAATCCGGACCACCCCGACTGGGTTTCCGGATGCAGCAACGTCATTTTGGGAGGACCCGATCGGTATTTTAATCCCGCCTGTTTTTCGATCCAACCGCTGGGCTTTCTCGGCACCGCTGGCCGAAACTTTCTCCAGGGCCCGGGCATGTTCAATTGGGACCTATCCCTGACGAAGGAGACCCACCTGCCATTTGCCGGAGAAAGCGGCCGGCTGGAATTCCGCGCCGAGATGTTCAATATTTTGAACCGGCCCAACTTCAGCATCCCAATCAATGGGCGCACGGTCTACACGGCAAATGAAACCACGGCGTCCGCAACCGCACTCGCAACGGCCGGCCAAATAGACCGGACCATCAGTTCGTCGCGTCAGATCCAGTTTGCATTGAAGATTGTTTTCTAATACTGCTGCGAGAGCGGCACTTTCAACCCGCACCAACCCGGGCCGTCTCTAAGAACAAAAAATCAGGAAACGGCCCAAGGATATTGTTGCCCACTCTCTTGCTTGCTTCCATCGCCAGAGCCGGGCAACATTCGGGCGATCCGAATCGGGCGATTAAGGAAAAAAGGAGATTCCCATGAGGTACCTGTCTACACGAGCGAGTGTGAGTTTTGGTTTTCTATGGGTCGCGCTGCTGAGCCTCCCAGCCTTTGGCCAGCAAGTTCTGAACAACATCCCAGCCGAACTGGTATCGTTTCCCGACCTCATCATCTATAACGGCAAGATTATGACCATGAACGATGCTTCACTAAGCAACTCTCTCGGAAGAACCGTGCAGGCCCTGGCGGTGCATGACGACCGCATTCAGGCCATGGGCACCAACGACGAGGTAATGCGCATTGCCGGTCCCAAGACCAAGAAGCTCGATCTGAAGGGCCGCACCGTGATCCCGGGCATGATCAACACCCACTCGCACATGCACGACCACACCATTCAGCTATGGACTAAGAATCACCGCGCGGAAGTAGAGACGGTGATGAAGCGATTTTCGGTGACTGGGAAGACCAACCAGGAACTCACTCATGGAATTGAATTGGTCATCAAGGAAAATATGGCGCATCCGCTCCCCGGCCAATGGGCGTGGATCGACCTGCCCACGGGCGGCAGTAGCGGCACGGGAATCGGGGTGCAGTATTTGGAAAAAAAGGAGATGTCACGGAAGCAGTTGGATGCCTTGGCTCCCGAATTACCCGTCTTCGTGTTGTCTCATCCGACCATGCTAACGAATACAGCGGCCCGGAATGCCTTCTTGCAGCTCTACGAAGTTGAGCCGACCGACGAGAACGAGCTGAAAGCGATGAACACGGATACGACCATTACTCGTTCACTGGTGGTGGACCAGTATTTCCGGCAACACCTGGACGTAATGGCGGACGCTCTCCAGGATGGGTTGTCGCACGAGGCCGCGGCCGGATTGACAACCTTTAGCTCCCACATCGTGGGCCTGCGCATTCAGGACGCCTATATGAAACTGGTAAGAGAGGGACGCATGCCCATCCGGTTTGCGTATGCCGACCGTTTCTGCCAGCAGGTGGAGCCCGATATGGCCGGCTGCCTTACGCGCAAAGGGGATGTCGCCGGACTGGGCGACAAATACTTCTGGAACATCGGCGTGACGCTGGGAGGTCTCGATGCCGGCCCGCCCGCCATCTGCACCACCATGGAGGCTCCCAAGGAATATAAGGATCAGGAACGGTGCTACCTGCAGCCCGGCAACGTTTACGCCAAGGCGATCCATGCGGCGATGATGTCTCACCTTCGCTTCGTCGTAAACCACCTTTATGCGGACAAGCCCATGGACTACGTGATGGACATCATGGACCAGGTGATGAAGGAAGACCCGTCCATCACGCTGGACTATATGCGCTCGCGACGGTTGACGGCCGACCACTGCGGCTTTTATCCGCGCGCGGCGCAACTCCCGCGCATGAAGAATCTGGGTATGGTCATTAGCTGTGACGCCATGTTCGTCAACCGCAGCGCCCCCTGGCTGAAGGTTTATGGACTGGATAAAGCCAACCGGATTGCTCCCATCAAGAGCATGATCGCGGGAGGCGTGATGCCCACCGCGGAAGCCGAGCTGGGAAAAATCGAAACCGGCACCTCGGAAACATTGCATGCACAGTTGGCCCACCTGATCACCAGGAAAAACGACCGCGGAGAAATGATTGCGCCCGAGGAGGCCATCGACCGGCAGACGCTGATGAAGATGTCGACGGTCTGGGCTTCCTACTACGTGATCAAGGAAAAGGAAGTTGGAACGCTCGAGCCAGGCAAGCTCGCCGATTTCGTGGTGCTCAATAAGGACTACTTCACCATCCCGGAAGGCGAGATTGGATCGGTGTATCCGCTGATGACGGTCTTGGGCGGAAAGACCATTGTGCTGCGCGACGAGTGGGCCAAGGATCTCGGCGTCTCTGCCATCGGCCCGCAGATCAACTTCAAATTTAAAACCGAATACGATTTCGGGGGTGGAATGAACGATTAGGTCGGTCCGGATCTTGCGGGGCCTCGTTCGTAACTCATGCCAAGCAGGGAGTTCGCTCCCAGGAGGGATTCATATGAAATGGAGCGGCCGTTGTTTACTTGCGATCGCTGTGGTTTTCCTGCAGTTAACGGGCAATGCTCAACTGACTACGGGAATAATCACCGGAACGGTTACGGATCAAACCGGCGCCGCTGTCCCAGGAACTACGGTTACCGTGAAGAACGTCGATACGGGCATTTCGCGGACTACGGTTACAGGATCCACCGGCCGGTATGAAATTCCGAACTTGCCGGTCGGTAACTATGAGGTCAGCGCCGCACTGTCCGGATTCCAGACCGCTATTCGAAAGGGGATCGAGTTGACCGTGGGCCGGACGGCGGTGGTGGACCATGCCTTGCAGGTAGGAGAGGTGACACAAGCACTCACCGTTACGGGGGAAGCATCCCTGGTGGAAACCACCACAGCGACGGTGTCGCAACTCGTGGATGAAAAGCGCGTGTCCGACCTGCCCCTGAACAACCGCGACCTGACGCAGTTGGTATTCCTACAGCCCGGAGTGCTCAAAGTGCCCCGCCAAGGGGGAGGCAAGTTCAGCGGCATGGGTGACACCCTCACCGTGGCCGGCGCCCGCGGAACTCAAAATCTTTTTCTCCTGGACGGGGTGTCCAACACGGACCTTTCCAACAATCCGCAAGGAGCCTCGGGCTCTTACATTGGGGCGGAAACCGTCAAGGAACTCCAAATTGTCACCAATAACTATTCCGCGGAATACCAAAGCGCGGCGGGAGCGATTGTAAGCGCGGTGACCAAGTCCGGCACGAATGCCTTGCACGGCTCCGGCTTCTGGACTCTTCGCAACGATAACCTGGATGCCGCCAAGTGGGAGGACAATGCCTTTGGCGGAGTGAAACAGGAATTCAAGCGCAATCAGTTTGGCGGTTCTCTGGGAGGCCCCATTTTCAAGGATCGCACCTTCTTCTTTGGCAGCTACGAGGGCTTGCGGGAACGGCGCAGCACCACGGAAACCGTCCGCGTGTTCAGCGCCGATGCCCGTCGCGGCATTTTGCCGGGACCAGCGCCGATTACAATCGATCCCCAGATTCGGCCCTACTTGGATTTATACCCGGTTCCCGGTCAAGGCAACGCGTTGGTGCAAGACTTCAGGGACGGGACGGTCCGCATCGCTGGAACGCAACGGTTGCCCGTCAATGATGACTTTGTCGCCGCCAAATTCGACCACCAGTTTGCCGGTCAAAAAGCGGGCTTCCTGACAGTCACTTACAACTACGATACCAGCGACCGCTCCACTTTCGGTGTGCTAGGGGATCTGAACGGGGTAGGCGACTCCAGCAGCAAACACACCTTGGCCGTGGGCCATACCAGCGTCCTCTCCCCGACGGCTCTCAACGAGTTCAAGTTTGGTTACAGCTACAGCAATCTTTTGAATGACGTAGAGTCGGGCAAACTCGACCTGGCGAATCTTTCCTTCTCTCCCGAGCGCAAGCGGATGGGTCAGATTAACCCCTCGCCCGTGGACGTGATCGGCTACCGGACGTCGTTCACCAAGGACTTGCAGAAGGGCTTTCAATTCAAGGATGGGCTTTCATTCACCCGCGGGAACCACTCCTATCGCGTGGGTGCGGAAATCAAGATCTTCCGGCTTGGATCGCAATCCTGCGGTGCGGGCTGTAATGGGATCTGGGAGTTCACCAGCATCCAGAATTTTTTCGCGAATAACCCGCGGCGGTTCGATATATTCGTTCCGGGCCGTGAAGGTCCGGATCGCACCCTGAAGCAACTGACGTTCGGCAGTTACTTCCAGGACAACTGGCAGGTTCGCCCCTCGCTGACATTCAACCTGGGTCTGCGGTACGAATTTGCGACCGTTCCAAAGGATGAAAAAGATCAGGTCTCCAATTTGGTGCACGCCTTCGACAGTAGCGTATCGGCCCCTGCCAGCGTGCAGGCCCAATTTCCGAACGACAAGTTCGCCGGGACAATCGACGGGCTCTTCACCAATGCCACGCTGAAGAGCTTCAGCCCCCGGTTTGGATTTGCCTGGGCGCCGGGGTCGAAAAAGACCTCGTTGCGGGGAGGGTTCGGCATCTTCTACGAATATCCGAACCTTTTCCATGTCCGAACGACTCTTCAAATATTGCCGCCGTTCGTCTTATCGGGACGGGTAGAATCCGCGGATGCCGCAAGAGCGGGCCGTCCCCTCCGGATGCAGCCTCAGGCGGTGAATAACTATGCAAATCTGTTGCAGGGACGGCCCAGCATCCGCCAGATGGAGTATAACCAGCAGAATACTTATATGTACCGGTGGAGCCTGAATTTGCAGCACGAATTCGGCAGAGACTGGGTGGTCTCCGCTGGATATACGGGCTCGCGAGGACTCCACTTGTGGCATCAAAACACCGCCAACGTATACCGTTGGGTTGGCTTCCCTGCGAAACCAGCGGGACGGAAGCAGTGGGCGGACCCCACCAAGGTTCCGCCTGTATTCGTCAATCCAAGCTTAGGGGAATGGCGGATTCAGTCCCCGAATTCCAACAGCTACTACCACGGCCTGAACGTGGCGGTGCAGAAGCGGCTTACACGCGGTCTCCAGATGCAGCTAGCATATAACTTCTCCAAGGTTACCGACATGGGTTCCGGAGTTAGCAGCACCGGAGATAACCTGCTACAAGGCCAACGAGATATTTACTACTGGGACCTGGAAATGAAGAAGGGTCTCTCCCAGTTTGACATCCGTAACAGCATGACTCTCAACTTTTCCTATGAGTTCCCAGGTCGGGGACTCACCGGAGTTGCCGGCGCGCTCGGAAGAGAGTGGCAGGTCAACGGAATCATCACCCTCACCGGGGGTTCCCCACTCTCCGTGCTCGACGGGAACGCGGTGCAACTGAACTACATTGGGGAGAACGAAGGACTTCGGGCGAACCTAATCCCCGGCGGGAACAACAACCCGGTGCTGGGTGGCCCAGACCGCTACTATGACACCAGCCAGTTCGTCCCCTCCGTCTGCCAAGGCAATCGGTTCTGCAAGCCGGGTGATCCCGACTATCAGCCCGGTTACTACGGTAACCTCGGGCGTAACACGGTCACGGGACCTGGCATGGCTACAGTAGACTTTTCCATTTTGAAGAACTTCAAAGTGTCGGAGACCCACCGGTTCCAGTTCCGGACGGAGTTCTTTAACATGCTCAATCGGCCCAATTTCTTCACCCCGGACATGACGCCATTTCTGGCGAACGGAGACCCGGATGCGAATGCGGCTCGCATCACTCAGACCCGCGGTTCTGCACGGCAGATCCAATTGGGGCTGAAGTACATCTTTTAGCCCGACCCGAATCATTTCGTGGCTTTCCACCTGAGCCTGATTCTGCGTCGCGAAGCCGGAGCGGGAAAGCCGCGGAGCCACAAGACCTCGGAGGATCGCACATTTGTCCGCTGGTGGTCGGCCCGAATGCTCCGGCAAGGTCTCAGGCAAGGTTCTGCTCGTCAACCGGCCACTGCTGTTGCAGGTCTGGCACTTGGTGCGAGGCGGTTTCATCGACGGTTTATACAAGTAAGATCCGGCAAATCCCTCGGAAAGCTACCCTGAAACGACCCCACTACCGAACCGTCCGCACTCCTGCTAGCATCGGGATATGGGGTTATCTCAAACGGCGGTGCGCACCGTTGCTCAGCGCGGAAGCCGGTTATTGAAGGAGCGCTGGCTGCGCTGCTGCGCATCGCCGCTAAAGTTGAGCGCACCATGCTTGCTGGGCGGAATCGGGATTCGGTGCTGTTTAGTATTATCGAAACGGAGTGGCCGCTGGTTCGTGAGGATCTTGAACGTAAAGTCGGAGCGCAGACGGGGTCTCCTGTCTTCCAAGTGACTGAACGGACTTAATACCATGAACTTTTGGCGAAAATTAGCAAAACCAATATTAGTCCTCGCGCCTATGGCGGATGTGACGGATCCGGCGTTTCGACGCATCATCGCAAAGTACGGCAAGCCGGATGCGTTATGGACCGAGTTTGTCTCCGCAGACGGTCTTTTCATGGGTGGTTATGATGCTCTGATAAGAGATCTAGAATTTACAGAGTCGGAACGGCCGATTGTCGCGCAATTTTTCACCTCGAATCCGGATATGATGCGCAAAGCAGCATCACTTGCAAAGAATCTGGGTTTTGACGGTATAGATATCAATATGGGTTGCCCCGATAAGAGTGTTGAAAAGCGTGGTGCCGGGGCGAACTTAATGACAAATCCCAAACTTGCGCAGGAAATAATTCGCGCGGCAAAGGAGGGAGCCGGCAGTCTGCCTGTCTCCGTCAAGACCCGAATCGGATGGAATCGATATGAACTCGACTCTCTGCTTCCAGAGCTTTTGGAAGTGGAGCCGGCCATGATCACCATTCACGCACGCACGCGCGATGAAATGTCGCTGGTGCCCGCTCGATGGGAACATATAAGACGTGCTGTGGAGATTCGTAACGAAAAGGGAACTGACACTCTCATCTTTGGAAATGGCGATGTCTCTTCCGTCGCCGATGCCTTACAAAAAGCAAAAGAGACCGGTTGTGATGGAATCATGATAGGTCGCGCGATTTTTGGCAATCCTTGGTTATTCGCAAAAAGGTCCTCGGCGATTCTTCCAAGGGAAAAGCTGGAAGTTTTGGTGGAACATACAAGGCTGTTTGAGGAATTATTGCCACATAAGTCTTTTGTCGTAATGAGAAAACATTACAAAGCCTATGTAACGGGCTGGGAGGGGGCAAAGGAACTTCGAATGAAACTAATGAATGCCCAAAACGCAAGTGAAGTAGCATCCATTAGTATACATACAGCACAACTTATTCCTCATAACAATGAGCTCGCCTGCCTCGATGGAAACCCTGTCAAGCGCCGGTCGTAAAGGACGGCGGTGCAGCCGCTGGCCTCGTCCTCCTTTCTGAGATTTTTCCCTCTCTTCAGGTGGTACAACTATCCCCGGCTTGGTCACTGACCGTCCGGGCGAACTATCCTTTTTATATTGTCCATGTTACCCGGTTTGTAGTCGCGACCATCCCAGCCGGAAGGGACACTTCCTGGCCATCACTGATGGCGTGGCCTGGACGCATGGTTTTCAGGTAAACTGTGAAACGGCCTATAAAAAGGAGGAACCAGTTATGAAGGTTGAAGGACTCATGCGGTTTGCCATTCTCGAAGACCTGACGCCGGAAGAATCCGACACCATTTTGCGGCGCTGTGAGGCCATTAACGTCAAGAAAGGAGAAAAGGTCATCGCGGCAGGTGAATCTGCCGATGCTTTGTTCCTGGTGCGCTCCGGAAGAATCGAGGTGCGGTTCCCGGTGATGTACCTCAATGCCTTGGTCGAGGTTCCCATGGATGTTATTGGAGAAGGTGACGTGTGCGGCTGGTCTGTGTTGGTTCCGCCACACACCTACACGCTTACTGCCTATGCGACCCAGGATTCAGAACTTATAAAAATCAAGCGGACCGATCTGCAGGACTGCTGTGAAGCCAATATGCGGTTGGGTTACATCGTGATGAAGAACATCACCCGGATCCTGGGTCGCCGCTACGAAATCGCCCGGCAGGGGTTGATCCGGGGAGTCCAAAAGGACTTGGAGAAAAAGGATAATAAGACGCTCTGGAGAGCTGACTAAGCTGTCCAGAACTTCATCGGCCAGGAAGATTCACCGATTCGGCATCGGAACCGGCACGGCGAGCACGGCGGAATCTTGTCTATTTCAGTTAGTTCGAATACTCACCTCACCAAAGGAGTGTTATGCCCAGGAAAATCGATCCGCTCAATAAGAAGGCGTATTGTTCGATAACGACAATGCTCACGGTAGCCGATGTGAAGGCGGCAGCGTCCTTTTATCAAAAGGCATTCGGCTTTGCCAAACGGGGAATCATGAACGGCCCGGATGGTAAAGCGATACATGGCGAGCTGACGCTCCGAGGTACGGCGTTGATGTTGGGGCCGGAAATGCCGCAGATGGGTTCCCGCAGCGCGAAAACAATCGGCGCATCGCCTGCGAGTTTGTATCTGCTGGTGGAAAACGCGGATAAGGTGGTTGCAAAGGCCGTGAAGCTTGGAGCTGTGCTCAAGGGACCGGTGATGGATATGTTTTGGGGCGACCGCTGTGGAACCATTGTCGATCCCGATGGTTACAGTTGGATGGTTGCCACCCACAAGGCAGATCCCACACCTCAGGAGATGAAAAAGAGAATGAAGGAGCAAATGAAGCAAATGGACTGCAAGCCGGCCGGCACTCCGAGTGGCTCCTGAGAGTTTGTTGAAAAATGTCTTGGTTGTCATTCTGAGCCCTTCGTCCCGCAGAGCGGGATCATGACAGGCTCCGCGAGGAATCTACGGTTTGGATTGCAGCATTGAAAGCAGATTCTTCAGCCCGACAACCAGCGCCTGATTACCTTAGATTGCGTTCCGAGGCAATCCCGCTTGGTGGCTGCGTGGAAAGCAGGGAGCGCGCGGCGGCGGTAGCATTGCGTAACAGATGGGATTGTCTTTAGTTAGGCGGATTTCAATGAGTGCGGGTTGCGATCTTTTTCCATCGGCTTCCGGGAGTCTTCCTCCCCGACTTTGACGAAAAGTAGTACACTAAGCCTCGGACCCGCCCGAGAGTGGTTGCGATTTCGCCGGTTGGGACGTCAGCGGAATTTCGAGCCGCCGGCATGGAGCGCCCACCGTCACGGCCATGCCAAGAAGTTCATGAACCCAAGGAGAACCTATGCGCCTTAGAAATAGCTGGCTTTTCTTCGTGTTCGTAGCCGGATGGATCGCTCTCTCAATACCCAAGCCAATGAATTCCGCCGGTATTGACGCGGACTTGGTGATTTACAACGCCAAGATTTTGACGGCGGATAATCCCGATCCGAACAACTTCACGACGGCGCAAGCGGCTGCCATATACGGCGGCAAGTTCGTCATTGTGGGCAGCAATGAACAGGCGATGGCGGCAGCGGGTCCGAACACCAAGAAGATCGATCTCGGCGGCCGCACCGTGCTACCGGGACTGGTGGATACGCACGACCACGTCTACGAGTACGGGTCTCATTTCTTTCCCAAGGGATTGCGCCCCGGCTCGGAACCTCCCATCTCATATACATCCAAGGACGAGTTCATCTCGCAAATTCGCACCATCGCGCTCCGGACGAAGCCGGGAGCGTGGATTCAGACCACGCCCAAAGGCGGAGAGATGGGAGTGATTCCGCAACTGCACAACGGCGAGGTCACTCGCTTCGACATCGACAAGGTGACCCCCAACAATCCGTTCTTCATGCAGTGGGGATCGGAAAATTTTGGGATGGTGAACAGCAAGGTCCTGGAGATGCTGCTCGAAAAACATCCCAAGGTGCTGGGCGTCGGCAAGGATAAGAAGGGCGTCGCCAACGGCTTCTTGATGCGGGAGGCAACCCGCACCGTGGAGTTCGAGTTGACACCCGACCCCGCGCCGGAGGTTCTGGGTACCTATTACAAGATGGAACTGGACGAAGTAGCCGCGCAGGGGCTGACCACGGTTTCCTCGAAACTCTATGCCGATGAACTCTCCGGCTACGCCTGGCTTCGCGCCAACAATCAACTGCCGATCCGGTTTCCGTATTCGCTCGGAGCGTGGGGAAGCAGCCCCGATCCGGACGCGGAGTTCGCCCGCCTCCTGGGAATGCAGGGAGGCACCGGAAAACATATCTGGGGCGAAGGCGGCGACATGATGTGGATCATCGGCGTGTACCTGGGCAATATCGATCACGTTCCCTCCATCGCCGGCTCTTGTGTCAGCAAGCCCTACCCGCGCGAGGCGCCGGATTTTCCGCTCTGGCGATTTCAACTCTTCGGCCCCAACGGGCAGTGCCCGCTCACCGATCCGAACTTCAATCATCGCCAGGCATTTGAAGCCGTGGCCAAATACGGTTTCCGCTCCACCGCCATGCACTCCGGAGGCGATCGCGGCATCGACGACTACCTGGATATGGTCGAGGGATTAATCAAGAAATATCCGGACATTTTGGAGCGGCGCTGGGCCATCGATCACTGCCGCTTCGTCAACGAAGCCCAGGCCGAGCGCGCCCGCCGCATGAACATCATGTTCAGTTGCGGACCCAAGTACGTTTATTCGGGAAAGAAAGGCGACATCGGAGCGTTCAGTATTCTCTTCGGTGAACAGGTGGCCGAAGACGTGGTCGTTCCTCTGCGCCGCCTGATCGATCACGGCATCCGTCCCGTGATGCAACTCGATCAGCACGCTTTCCATCCCATGCTGGCGTTGCAAGTCGCCGTCAATCGGAAGGACATGAACGGCAAGGTCTGGGGCGCGCAGCAGCGCATCAACCGCCTCGAAGCGCTCTATGCCTATACGCGCTGGAGCTCCGAATACGTCCTCGCGGAGGACCGCATTGGCAGCGTTGAACCGAATAAATTCGCCGACTTCGTGGTCCTAAACCGGGATTATCTGACGACGCCGGAGGACGAAATCGGACGGATCGATATACTGCTGAATGTAGTCGGAGGAAAGATCGTCTACACGAACCCGGAGTTCGCCACCAGCATGGGACTGCCGCAGATGGGCTATCGCGGCCCTACCGACAGGTGGCTGCGCGGCATTCCCGGCGAAGGCAACCGCCGCGGGGGAGGCGGCGAGTAACCGCTCCGCCCGCTGTGGGGGCTCGTCGCAACGGCGTTACTGAGTGTGGACTGGCCCCCGAAAAGAAACGATTCGGCGTGGAGAGGTTCAATTCAGATGACAGTTTCGAAGACTAAACCCCATTACCAACCCGATCGGCGTTTGAGTGCCCGGTATCAAGTACACGGCTCTCTGGTGCTCGACACAGCAGAGAAGCGGTATGATGCCGTGCTGGTGGATCTGAGTTTTGGAGGCATCCTATTCCAGGCCAAACATTTGCCGCCGGTGGACACGCAAGGAACGCTGCAGTTGCACGTCGATGGTTACGGTGAACCCATCGTCGCAAGCGTTCGGGTTGTCCGCTCGAACCAAGCCCTTGCCGCCGCAATTTTTGTCATCCCTCCGCCGAGCTTGATAGGGTGTATTGAATGGTTGGGATCCAAGAATCGCGAGCCCTAAAAAGTCTTTGGTTGTTATTCTGCTACCTTCGTCCCGTCCTGCGGGATCAGGACAGGCTCCGCAAAGAATCCGCTTCTTTCATCGAACTAAGCGGAAACCCTGCTGCTTCGAAGCCTTCGGCCTCGCAAAAAAACAAATGTCGCGCTGAAATCCCTCAACGGGTGTATAGTGTGGAGCTGTTAGTAGCTAAAATGGAAACTCCGGTTTAGGACCAGACTTGGCCTCAGCCAGCTCGCTGTGATTGGTTGTTCCGGCGGGCTCTCCAATGCCATCCTCTTTTTTGACAGTCATTTTCCCTGGTGCTAAACCGATCAAATAATTCCCGCCTTTATTGGAGGTGTAAGTATGCAATCAAAACAATCCGATCGCAGACGATTCTTGAAGAATAGCGCCGTTCTGGCTGGTATCGCCGTGGGAGCGATCCATTCCGCGAGCGGCCAGACACCGGGTTCGGAGTCCTCCGCGGTACCCGCCAGGAACCGCCGCGACTACGGCGAGCGGTCCCGTTTCGAAAAGTCCGTACGACTGCCGGGGCAATGGGGCCCCCGGACTCCTCTGGGAGAATCGGCCGGGATCATCACACCTTCCTCGCTCCATTTCATGGCCGCCCACGGTTACGAACCTCCGGAGATCGACCCGCAACAGCATCGTCTCCTGATTCACGGCCTCGTTGACCGCCCGCTGATTTTCACGCTCGACGAACTGAAGCGCCTGCCTTCCGTATCCCGCGTTCACTACCTCGAGTGCGGCGGGAACACCGGCGGCAGCGATACGAAGGGGAAAACGGTTCAGGAAACCCATGGTTGGACGAGTTGCGCGGAATGGTCCGGGGTGCTGCTCTCCACCTTACTCCGTGAGGCCGGCGTGCAGAAAGCGGCGAGCTGGCTGGTCGCGGAAGGCTCGGAGGCCGGCAAGCATACCAAGAGCATTCCGCTCGAGAAGGCCATGGACGATTGTCTGGTGGCATACAGCCAAAATGGCGAGGCGGTGCGCCCCGAACAGGGTTACCCCTTGCGGCTGCTGGTCCCTGGCTGGATCGGAGTCAACAACGTGAAGTGGCTGCGGCGCATCAAGGTGGTGGACCAACCTTACATGACCAAATGGGAAAGCTCCGGCTACGCCAATATGATGAAGGAAGGAAAAGCGCGCTGGCAGTTCGAAACGGGACCCAAGTCGGTCATTACCCGGCCTTCCGGGGGACAGCGGTTGCCCGGCCCCGGCTATTACGAAATCACCGGCCTGGCCTGGTCCGGTTGGGGCGCCATTCGCCGCGTCGAAGTCTCCACCGACGGCGGCCGCACCTGGAAGGACGCCCAGCTTCAGGAGCCGGTGTATCGAAAGGCGCACACCCGTTTTCGGTTGGACTGGAACTGGAACGGAGAAGAGGTCCAGCTCCAATCCCGCTCGACGGACGATCAAGGCGGCGTGCAACCGACGATGGCCGAGATGGAAAAAATCCGGCTGGAAACGGGCCGTGCGGGATTGGCCAATAACTCCATTTTTACCTGGAAAGTGACTCGGGATGGGAGCGTGCAAAATGCTACGGTCTAATAATTTCGTATCCTCGATAGTCCTGGCCATAACGATCACCTGCGTCGCGGCGCTGGCGCAGACCTCCAACCATAATCTGGGCAGGACTCCGACCCAGGAAGAAATCCGGGCTTGGGACATCTCGATCGGTCCGGAGGGAAAGGAACTTCCTCCGGGCAAGGGAACCGCCAAGGAAGGCTCCAAGATTTACGCGCAGAAGTGCGCCGTCTGCCACGGTTCAAATGGGAAAGACGCGCCCGCAGGGGCCGCGAATCTGTGGCCTTACCCCACCTATATCGGGCCACGCCCCATCCGGCCTCTGGTGGGAGGCAAAGGCACGCTCGCTGATCCCAACCCGGTGAGAACCATCGGGAGTTTCTGGCCGGTGGCGACGCCGCTCTGGGATTACATCAACCGCGCCATGCCCCCCAAGGGGGAAGGTTCCTTCAACGCCGACGAGGTCTACGCTCTGACCGCCTATCTGCTTTACCTGAATGAAATCGTGAAAGAGGACGAAGTCATCGACGCGAAGAGCCTGCCGAAGATCCAAATGCCGAATCGGAATGGATTCGTGCCTCCACGAGCGGAGTGGAGTCTTCGGGAGAAATCGCCCTATCGTCCGGCGCAGCCGTGACGGTTCGCTGTTTTCGTTCCTGAAATGGCGCGGCTCTTTGCTCAGAACCAGCTGCACTCAGGGTTCGCGATCCGGGCGTATCGGCGAAAAGTACCGACGGGAACTCCGGCCGAGCGTTCGAAACAATTTTTTGCGGGAGGCATTGATGGCGAAGCGCTATGGAAAGAGGATCTCTGCGTTCTTCTGGCGGTGGGGAGGTTTCTTACTGGTTGTATGGATACCGGCGGCAGCGCTGGCGCAACTGCCTACGGCCACTATCTTGGGAAATGTGAAAGACGCTTCGGGAGCGATGGTGCCCAAGGCAACCGTGACCGTCCGCCATGTGGATACGGGCCAGACACGAACCGTCGCCACGGCGGAGGATGGAGGTTACCGTGCCCTCGCTTTACCCGTGGGGAATTACGAAGTCCGGGTCGAACATCCCGGTTTTCAGTCGGAATTGCGCCAGGGTCTCACCCTCGCCGTCTCGCAGGAAGCAGTCGTAAACTTCACGCTTCAGGTTGGCGCCGTCGAGCAGACCGTGGCGGTGACGGCCGAAGCGCCCATCGTGAACACCACCAGCGGCTCTCTGGGCGGACTGGTGGATGAGCGGAAGGTGGCCGACCTGCCTTTGAATGGCCGCAATTTTGTCGATCTCACTTTGATGCAAACCGGAGTCGCCAAACACGACCGGCTGACATCCTCCGCCTCCACCGTCGGAACCTGGTTCAGCAGCAATGGAGCTCCGCTCCGTTCCAACAACTATCTGCTCGACGGCGCTGTGATGCAGAACGTCGCCAGCGCGACGCCGGGCGCTGCGAGCGGCTCCACATTGGGAGTCGAAGGGATTCGGGAGTTCCGCGTGGTGACGAACTTCTTCAGCGCGGAGTACGGGATGACGATGGGCAGCCAGATGATCATCGTGACGAAAAGCGGAACCAACGGTTTTCACGGGTCGCTCTTTGAGTACTTGCGGAACGATCACCTGGATGCACGGAATTTCTTCGACTACAAGACGATCGCGAGCCGGCAGCGGCTGCCTTCGTTCAAGAGAAACAACTTTGGAGGCTCTCTGGGAGGCCGCATCCGGAGGGACAAGGATTTCTTTCACGTGGTCTACGAGGGAGTGCGGGAACGGCTCGGTGTTACCCAGATTTTGGATGTGATCCCAGCCTCGGCGAAAGTGGATGGGGGTGCTCTCGGAGTGCCGCAGATTGCCTCGATCGTCAAACCTCTGCTGACTCTCTATCCCAATCCGAATCTGCCCAACAACCAATTTACCTACCCTGCCACTCAGCCGACCAATGAAAGTTATGCGCAAGCGCGCGTGGATCACACGTTTTCCGCCGGGGACTCATTATTCGTCCGGTACACGATAGATGATTCGGAGCAGGTCCGGCCGCAGCCCTACCCGCAATTCACCGATGACCGGCTCAGCCGGTCCCAATACGCGACGCTTTCGGAGAATCACATTTTTTCCGCGACTGTGTTGAACACAGCACGATTTTCTTACAGCCGGTCGAAGAACCGGACCGATACGCAATCCGGAATCAGCGGTCCTCAGTTTTCGTTTGTGCCGGGCCAGGAGATCGGCAGTATCGCTATCTCCGGTCTGACCGGCCTGGGTCCCCCGAGCACCAATCCGACCTTCTACAAGCAGAACGTCTTCACCTGGAGCAACGACCTCTTTTATACCAAGCAGGCGCATTCGCTGAAGTTCGGCTTTCTGATCAACCGCTACCAGCAGTTTTTGCTGGCTTCGACGAACAGCAAGGGAGCGATCAACTTTGCGAGTTTGCAGACGTTTCTGCTGGGCGGACCCCTGAACAGTTACAACGCTTTGACCCCCGGCTCTATCCTGGACCGCAGCTACCATTACACGACGCTCGGATTCTATATCCAGGACGACTGGAGAGTGCGATCGAACCTTACGTTGAACATCGGACTGCGCTATGAGTTCACGACGCAGCCGCAGGAGGTCAGCGGCCACGGCGCCGCCCTAAGAGATATACAGCACGACGCCGCCACCACGCTCGGCCCGCCGTTTGAAAATCCCACGCTGAAGAATTTCAGTCCGCGCTTCGGGTTTGCCTGGGATGTGAGGGGAGACGGAAAGACCGCTTTGCGGGGCGGCTTCGGCCTGCTCTATGACATTGGCAACGTGGGTTCCAGCCTCGTGATCGGGACCACGGCAACGCCGCCGTTTTCGAGTTCCAGCCAAGTGCTCAATCCGGCGAGCTTCACGATTCCGTTTTTCTTCCCTCCCGGGGCGGCCGGAAAAACGCTGCGCACGTTGGATTACCATCTCCAGCAACCGCACCTGCTCCAATACAATCTCACCGTCGAGCGGCAGTTGCCGTTTGCCGCCGCCCTGACGCTGGCCTACGCCGGATCGCGCGGCATCAATCTTCTGCAAGCCCTGCGACAAGGCAATCCCACGGTCCCTCGTGGAGTGCCCAACGGAGGGGTCTGCGTGGCGGCCGTGCCTCCGCCGGCATTTTCGCTCACTGAGCCGAGATGCTGGACTGGCTCCGATCCACGCACCAATCCCAATTGGGGCAGCATTGATTATGGGACCGCGGGGGGAAGTTCCTGGTACAATTCCTTGCAGTTCGGCGTTGCCAAGCGTCTGACCCACGGACTGCAATTCCAAAGCTCCTACACCTGGAGCAAATTGATCGATGAAACCCAAGGGCAAACCGGCGCCGAAAACGGAGGGGCTTGGGTCGATTCCGTCCGCCGCGAACTCGACCGGGGACCGGCCGAGTTCGACATCACGCAATCCTGGCGCTTCAACGCCATTTACCGCATGCCCGCTCTGGCTAGCTCGGTCAGAGGTTGGGGGGCTGTTCTGAACGGCTGGTGGGTCAGCGGAATCATTTCCGCGCAGACGGGATATTTTTTCAACCCCGCCTTGGGCAGCGATCGCTCGCGGAAGGGTGGAGGAGCGGATCGGCCGGACTGGGCTCCGGGTGCTACCGTCGCAGGCGTTACGGATGGCCGTTCACGTGGCTGCTTGCTGGGAACGGCCGGGATTCCAGCCGGGACTCCGCTGGGCACTCCGCAATTATATTTTGACCCTTGTGCTTTCGCCATTCACGCGGCGGGATTCTTGGGGAATGTAGGCCGGAATGTGCTGCGAGGACCGGGCCTCGCCAACCTGGATTTTTCCGTCGCCAAGGATACCGATCTGCGGTTCCTCGGAGAGGGCGGCAAGCTGGAATTTCGCACGGAGATCTTCAACATCCTGAATCACGCCAATTTCAACGTGCCGAATACGACTGCTTACTCCGGTACGCGAGACGTGGAAGCGCCACTGGCAAGTGCGGGGAAAATTACCAGCACCGGATCCAGAACCTCGCGCCAGATTCAGTTTGCGTTGAAGCTCCTGTTTTAGCAGGCTGTTGAAGAAAATGTGCCGGTTTTCATTCTGATCCCGCAGGGCGGGAGAAGAATCTGTTGCTGGTATCGGGGTGTGAAGGCAACGCAGATTCTTCAGTCCGACAGAAAGCGGCGGGCTTCAGAATGGCAACCTCAAGCGGTTCTTCGGCAAACTTCCAGAACAGCTAATCCGCCGGGCTGAGAGGAACTCGAACTCGCTGGCTTCGGCGCGGGATCTTCCGTTTACGGCAGCGCAAAAACATAAACGGCATTGTGCCCGCGCGGCGGCTTGATGTCGGGGACAATCTCGAGGGGGATAGTCGTGCCCGCGGTCCCATCTCCCGTCAGCACCGCGACGTACTGCTTTCCATTGACGGAGTATGTGATGGTGCTCATCTGAATGATGCCGCCGAGAATCGTTTCCCAAAGGATTTTTCCGCTATCGGCATCGAACGCGCGGAACCTTCGATTCATATCGCCCCAAAAAATCAAATCTCCGCCAGTGGCCAGAACGGCGCCGTTGGTGGGAGCATGCTGGGTGTAACGCCAATCGATCTTTCCGGTAGCCATATTCATTTTCGCAAGGCCACCGTATTTCTGAACGTCGCCTGCCGGACGGAGGATGCCATTCCGAGGTCCGAAACCGGACGCGCTTTTGTTGTCCACCGTCATATCGAGGCATTGGTCGTTGTACTGGACATAAATAGAATTTTTGCCTGGATGGTAAGCCATGGGCCAGAAACCTTTGGTGTTATGAGAGCAAACGATGTGCCTTTCACCGTCCTTCTTAAAGACCGAGTCCCAATTGATGTACGTTTTGCCGGTTTCGGTGTCGATCTTGGAAATGTGGAAATCGGGACTATCATAGGGAAACGGAGTCGCCCAGAGAAACTCGCCTTTATCGCGATCCAGCACCCATATCCCTCCGGCTTCCGCCATCGTGACCACGACGTCTCGCTCCTGGCTGCCATGAGCACGGGGGTTGATCCACTTAACCTCGTTCGGATCCGGATTCACGGCCGTTCGGAGTAGGATTCGTTCGTGGGTATGATCCTCGTCCCAATCGTCGCCAGGCAGGTATTGATAATACCAATCGAGCTTGCCCGTCTCGGGGTCCAAGGCAACGGTCGAATTGCTGTAAAGTTCCGCTGGCGAGGAACGAGGAATCGCGTCCGGGTTTCCTCCATGGCGTTTCATGCGGGTGAACGGAATGGGATTGGCGATTCCCCAGTAAATCCGTTTGCGGACTGGATCATACGATCCCGGCAGTCCCCAGGGATTGGCAACTCTCTTGTCCACGGGCACCTCTGCCCAAGTGGCGTCGCCCGGCTCGCCCGCCCCAGGTGCGGTGTAAAATCTCCACGCTTCTTTTCCTGTCCGCGCATCCAAAGCCAGGATGCGTGCGCGTCCGTTCGGCCCGGCCTGGACGCCCGCGATAATCTTATCCTCGATTGCCTTGGGACCCGAACTGGAACTGCCGCTCTGAGTCTGCCAACGCTCCTCACCCGTCCGTGCATCCACGCCTACCAGGAAACCATCGGGCGCCGCATAGATAATGAGATCCTCGAAGATGGAAATCGTTCGCCCCGCTTTTCCCGCCGCGGATTTGCGCCGGTAGTCCCAAATCAGATCGCCGTTCGTGGCATCCAGGGCCTGAAGGCCTCCTGGATTAGCCACGTATAGAGCGCCTCGATAGACCAAAGGAATATTCTCGTGAATACCCGGCGACAATCCACGCGACCAGACCATGCGAAGCTGGCTCACATTCCGCTTGTCGATCTGTTTGAGCGGGCTGAAGCGCTGCTCGTCGTAGGTGCGGCTCAGCATCAACCAATCGTCCGGGCTGGGATTCAAAAGCATCTCCCGCGTCACCGGCACAAAATTCTTGACTTGCGCCAAGGCAGCCGGCGCCAGCATTCCAGAAACGGTTAATGCAACCAAAAGTAAGATCGAGACCATGCTTCTCCCCCAGCATTTACGCGGCTAACTACGTGTCTATTGATTCAAAACAAAATCTTCAAGGCGAATTGAATCTCCCGGGATTTGCTTAAAGTCGAGGTAATTTGACCCACGTTAGCAAGGGGAGCCTGCACATCCTGAGTGCCGGCATAGACCGTGCGTTGCGGTATGCCGAGGTCGGGATGGTTCAATATGTTGAAAATCTCCGCTCGAAACTGCAATCTGGCGCTCTCGCCCAAACGGGGAAGAGGCGTGTCCTTGACCAAAGAGAAATTCACGCTGCTAAAGTTGGGGCCATAGATGACACTCCGCGGAGAAGTGCCCAGGAATCCTAAAGGCGGAATCGAAAAGGCGCAAGGATCGAAGAACAGTTGGGGAGTGCCTAACCGGGTTCCCGCCGGGATTCCCAGACAGCCGCGCGACGTGCCCCGAGTAATGTTCCGAGTGTCCGTTCCCGGCACCAGGTCCGGCAGTCTGATCCCGCCGTTCGGGCCGCCTACCTGCGAACGGGATCTCTGGGTTCCCAGAGCGGGAGTAAAAGCAAACCCGCTATTCCAGGAAAGGATGCCGCTCACCCACCAGCCATTCAGCAATTTTCCCGTTCCGCCGGTGGCACGCGAGGGAAAGTTGTAAAGGGCATTGAAATGCCATTGGTGGCGGAAGTCGAACGAGGCCGAACCCTTGTTATAGCGGCGATTGGACGGGTCGTCAGCGGTATTGCCGCCGGCGCTGCTATCGTCGGCGCCCTGGGCCCCTTGAGTTTCGTCCAGAACGTGACTCCAGGTGTAAGAGCTTTGGAATTGGAGTCCCCGGGTCAGCCGCTTCAGCAGTCCCACTTGCAGTGAGTTGTACCAGGAGTTGCCGCCGGCGGTGTGAAACTCTATATTACTCCAGTTGGGATTGGTCCGCGGATCGTTCCCCAGCCAGCATTTTGGACCGTTGGCCACAAAAGCAGGCGGCGGAATCGCTGCCACGCACGCCTGTCGTCCTACGGGGGTCCCGCGTGGAACGGTAGGATTGCCCTCCACGATCTGCTGGAGGTTGATACCCCTGGAACCGGCGTAGGCCACCGTTAGGCCCATATCAAACGGCAATCGGCGCTCCATCGTAAGGTTATAGGAAAGAAGGTGGGGCTGATGCATGTTGTAATCCACTGTCCGGAGAGTTTTTCCGGCAGCCGAAGCGGGGATCACAGGCAGCGGGCCGAATACCGGCCTCGTTAGAGTGGTCGTGGTCGAGAGCGGTGGTGTGCCCGTAGTTCCCACGAGCAGCGCGGCGCCAAATATTCCGACGTCATATAAGAGGCCGAACCCGCCTCGTAATGACGTTTTTCCGTCACCCGTTGCATCCCAGGCAAAACCGATGCGAGGTCCAAAATTGTGCAACGAAGGATTCTGAAAGGGAATTCCGAGCGTGACGTCGGCGTCGTGCTGAACATCCCGGATCGCCGCCCCATGGTCGTTCGCTTCGGTGTACTGCGTATTGAACTCATAGCGCAGTCCGAGGTTCAGCGTCAGTCTCGGGGTCGCTCGCAGGTCGTCTTGGAGATAAAACCCCATCGTGTAATAGCCGTAGGTCCGAAAATCGATCGATCCCGGAGTGAGAACCGTGAAGGAGTTCGCTTGTCCCTGCAAAAACGAGGCCAAGTTGGGAAAGGCCCAGCTACCCCTTACATTCGTGCCGACTTCCATGTATTGGCGGTATCTCTGAATCAAGGCTCCCATCTTGAAGGAATGCCTGCCCCGCGTATAGAACAAGTCGTCACTGCCGCTGATGACCCGCTGTGCTTGAACCTGGGGGCTGCCGGCGCCGGAACTGAGATCGGTGACTCCGGAAATTCCCAGCGATCCGATCGGCTGGCCCGGCACGAAGACCAGACTCGGAGTGCTGAGTGCGATGGGGACGCCCAGATAGTTGGCGCGACTATACGATGCCCGGAAGGTATTCAACAACGCCGGCGAGAAAATATGGTCCTCCGACAGCGTCAGCCACTGAGGCCGGGTGGTCGTCGTCTGTGATACCGGTGGAAAAGGTCCCGGCGAGAAGTCGGATGACCGGTCGATCGTATACCGCCCGAATAGGCTGTCGGAGCCGGAAAAGTTGTGATCAATCCGGGCCTGTCCGAATTCTTCGCTCTGAACCTCTTGACCGGCACTGTAGTAGGTTGCCAAGCCCCCGCCGAGACCCGGACCGTTCGGCGCCGGATACAGAGCCAGGTAGGGTTTGGCCGGAGTGAAAATTGTTTGTACCAGCCCCCCGTCCTGGCGGGCTTCCAAGGTAGGCACCGTGCTTTGGAAGGTTTTGCCTAAGCCTTGCCGCAATCCTTCGTAGGTCAGGAAGAAAAAGGTCTTGTCGCGTTTGATCGGCCCGCCCCCGGAGGCTCCAAAGTTGTTTCGCCGGAAGCCGGGTTTGTTGGGAACGTCAGTCCAGTTCCGGGCATCGAGATCGCTATTCCGCAGAAATTCGAAGACGGATCCGTGAAAGCGGTTGTTTCCGCTCTTGGTAATTAGCTTAAACTGACTCACCATGGTGTCGCCATACACGGCGCTAAAATCATTCGTCACCACCCGGAATTCCCGAATGCCTTCCACTCCGAGCGTATTGTTATTGGCGCTGCCGGCACCGATATTATTCATATCGTTCATGATGGTTCCATCGATCATGAACGTGTTGGAGCGGACCGGAGCGCCGTTGCTGCTCATCGGAGTGCCCCGCACGCTGGTCGGTGAGGCGCTCGGCGGAGCTAACGTTGTCGCCGCGACCACCCCGGTTTGCAAGAACGTAAGGTCGTTATAGTTGCGGCCATCCAAGGGCAGGTCCGTCACCTTTTGCTCGCTTACCAGACCGCCCAGACTTCCCGACGTGGTGTTGACGATCGGAGCTTCCGCGGTCACCGAAACCGTTTCCGTTACGGCGCCGACTTCCAGAGCGAAGTTGATGACCGACTCTTCGCCCACGGTGACTCGCAGACCGCTCTGGACTCTGCTCTGGAAACCGGTTTGTTCCGCCCGCACTTCGTAGGTGCCAACGGGCAAAGCCGGAAACCGGTAAGAGCCGTCATTGCCGGATTTGCCCGATCGGGACAGCCCCGTTTCCATATTGGTGACCGTCAATGTCGCATTGGCGACGACGGCGCCGCTGGAATCTTTGACGGTGCCGGAAATGGTGGCGGTTGGAAGTTGCGCCAACACCGGTTGCCCGGAGATTGCTATACTGGCAAGAAATAGCGCGAACCATGCGTTACTGGGAAACCGGCGCGTCATCACAAAGCGGCTAAACCTCATCCTCTATCTCCCGATTTTCATTTTGAGAGCGGTCCCGCCAGGCCGTTTGCTATTTCCGAAATTGTTCCGGTCTTGCACTGAACGCAAAGAGAAACAACCCGCAACAGGGATCTGAGCAGATAGGCAAGCAACTCCTTCGATAGCCGCCCGCGATACAGAGCTTTTACGATGACAAAAATAGCTCCCACCTTCCGTTATGAATTCGGCCCGCCCAACGAAGGATCCACCTTCGGCTGAAATGTAAGTTCAGCTCGCTTTGGATGCGGAAAGCATACACCCGCCGCTCGTGCGATTCAAGATTACTTAGTCTTCCTCATTTAGGCTCTCGTCGGCTTTCGTCACTTGGCTCCCTTCCCGCCCGCCGCGGCTGTCGATCCGCAAAGAACTCCCGCAAGGCCGCGAGCAGCTTCTCGACATTCGCCCCATCGGCCTCCGCCGCTTCCTGCAGCGTCAGCGAACGCGGAACCTCGCGAACTCCGCCGAGCGTCTTCAACCCGGCCTGCACAAGGACCGATTTGCTTTTCGGAAAACTCGCAACGTAAAAGTAGACCAGATTGTTTGCATTGACTCCCGCGGGGCTGAACCATGCCGGAATTTTTTGGGCCAGCGTCATTCCGATGTTCGCCACGAAAATCAGCACGGCGCCGAGTTCCAGGAACGCCGAGGCCGGCAGCACGCTCCAGGCCGCGCCCCAAGCCGCGCCCGTTGAGGAATAGGCCAGCGATTCGCTCGACACGCGCAGCAGGCAACCGAGGCTCACCAGCCACAGCGTGGCCGCCATCAAGCGGGGACTCCACAACTCTCGCCCATTCAGAAACGATGGCAGGATGCGCGGCCCAATCGAGAAGATCAGTGTGGCCAAAAATCCCACCGTCACCGCGTGCCGCGACGCTCCTCCCAAGCCGCTTCGCTGCGGGAGTGCATCGGCCAGCGCGCCAAGAATCGCTCCGATCAAGAGCCACGCAAACGACAGCCGCACGAACGCGTCGTAATGGCGGTAGACACCGATGCGCTTCACCGTGCGCGCCGGTGGCTGGAAAATTCGAAGCGCCCAAATCGCCCCAATCGAGAGCGCGAGCGCAAGAAAGCCCGCGAGCCGGAACTCACCCGCCAGGACCAAAACAATCGTTGCCGCAACCCCCGCCCCCAGGTACGGAGCGAGACGCCGCACCGGCTCCCGCAAACCGAGGAAGACGGATACGAAGCGGCTGCTGTATCCCCACGCCACCGGCACGGCGAATCCCCAAAGCGCAAGCGTGAGCAGCATTCGGTCTCCCACGGGAGGGTAGACCGGCAGCGCCGCCGCGCGCGCGACTTGAACCGAAATCACGAGGTTCACAACCAAGGTCATTCCGAATGCGACGAATCCGGTGAGTACCAGCCAGAAAACGAAACCACGCTGCGCGCCCGCCGCCGGAGTAGCCTGGCGCGGTCGCTTCCCGGCAAACCAGAGAAGGTATTGCGAAACCGCGAAGGCAGCCAGCTCCATCGCTGCGGAGGAAACCAGTCCCACGCGCCACCGCCCGCCGCTCACGCCGATCCACCATCGCCAGGCCGTGCCGGCGGTCCACAATCCCCATACCAGCCACGCCCATCCGAAGCGCGCTATGGTCCGCCCCAGGAACTTCGGCAGAAAGTAGAGCGAGATCCCCAGGATAAACGCGCCAACCCATCCGAAGACCTGCGCCTGCCCGTGGGCTTGAATCCACGCAACGTTGGCGGCTGTGCTGGTACGCTGCTCGGCGATGGACAGCAGATTGAAGACGCCGATGAGCGTTCCGGGAAAAGCGAGAAACAGGAGGCCGGAGAGGATGAAGGCGGCGAGCACGCGGCTGGCGCGGCGTTCCGGAAGCGGATCGTTGCTGACCGTAACGCCCAAGCGGTCACGCTCGAAGGCGGCGAGCCATTCGGCCGGCAGATTTCGAACTTCTTGCATACTCATCGTTCAACCCGCATCTGAGGAACCCGCTTCCTGGAACGAAACTCCGCCAGGCACGGAGTTTCACCGGTCCGCTTCCGCGGCAGGGTACGTGATCCGCTCGCCACGAACTCGCGCGAATGGCGTGAGCGAATGGCCATAACGGCGTTTCCCGCTCAAAATGTGTTCGACCCTGGTTCCCCGGACGAGCAAGACATCGGCAATCAGCGAGCGGTGGCAGCGCCATGGTACGGCTTCCGCGCACATCAACGCACTCCGCTTTTGCTTGGCCAGCTTCATCAGCCTTTGTAACCCCGCCTCGAAATCGGGCGTCTGCATGTAGTCGGCATAGCCGCGAAACGAAGCGTTGTGCCAGCCCGTGTTTTCGGAATCGCGCCGGGCGTGGCGCAGACCTCCGAGCTTGCGCAAATACACATAGCCGATTCCCGCGGACCGCAGCTTCGCCGATAACGTTTCTCTATTGAACTGCGGGTTGTGCCGCGACCGGGGAATGCTGCGCACATCGACGATTCGCTCGACGCTCGATGCTCGCAAAAGTTTCAGAAAGTCTTTCCACTCGTTGGTGGAATGCCCTACGGTCAGGACGACGGGGCTATCGGCTGTTGTCTTGGGCATGAGAGATATCCTCTTCCGGGAGCGCATCCAAATCTCTCAAGTTAATAGTATCGCTCTAACAGGATCGATCGAGGAGTTCACGCCGCAATGTCGCCTTTCGTTCTTGCCGCTTCGATGCCGCCTAACGGTTTCAGAATCCGAATCAGCGCTTTCAGCAGCCACCGGACGACCGTTCGGAACCGGCGATGTGTGAACGTCCATCGCGCCAAGTAGGGGCCGTAGCGGTAATAGAACTGCGTCAATCGCAGGCCCGTCCGGGAAGAAAGCAACAAATGGTCCCGGATGGCGCGTAACTCGCCGGTTTGCTCTTTCTCCTCTTCTTCCAGGAAGACGCTTCGGGCGAGGCAAAGCTCGTCGATGGCGTAAAGATTCCCGTCGTTCGAGCCGAAATACTTCCTGCCTCGCGCGTCCATCGCGACCCTGGAGCGCACGTCCGCGTCCGTCGCAAACTTCCATTTCAGGGACCCGTCCGAATAGAGGCCATAAAGATTCCCGTCGTCGGAGCCGCAGTAGACGGAACCGTCGGGTGAGACCGCCGGCGACGCATAGACGTAACCCGCTGTCGTGAAACGCCACAACTGGCGGCCGACGGGCGAGAGAAAATAGACGCACGTATTGGCGGACCCAAAGCAAATCTCGCCGCCGCGTCCCACGGCCGGTGACGACCGGATCATCCACCCGGTCACGAACTCCCACTGGCGCTGTCCGTCCGCATCGAGCGCGAAGAAAGTGCCGTTGTCGGAGCCGAAAAGGATTGCTCCGTCGCTTCCAATTGCGGGCGAGCTATGCACCTCGCCTCCGGCGGCAAACCGCCATCGGAGCGTTCCGTCGGCGTTGATGGCGTAAAGATAGCCATCGGCGGAGCCGCAATAGACCGTCCCGTCGCGGCCCAGCGCCGGGGAGCTGTCGATGGCTCCGCCGGTCGTCACCTTCCATTGCATCAGGCCATCGGTCCCGAGAGCGTAGAGCGACCCGTCATTCGATCCAAAATAAACCGATCCGGTTTTGCCCCGCGCAGGAGAGGAACGAACCGCTCCTTCGGTCTGGAACCGCCATTTCAATTTTCCGTCGCCGGAAAGCGCGTAGAGACTGCCGTCGTCGGAGCCGAAATAGATGCTTTGGTCGCTCGTGATTCTGGGGGACGAAACGATGGCGCCGTCCGTCCGATACTTCCAGAGAAGTTCTCCCTCGGCGGAAAGCGCATAGAAATGTCCGTCTTCCGATCCGAAGAAAATTCGTCCGTCGGCGCCGAGCGCGGGAGAAGAGACTACCGCGCCCCCGGTGGGAAATTTCCAGATCGGCAAAGCTGTTCGAGGTCCTATCAAATCAGCCGTCCCTTCGGATATTTAGAACCTGTTGCAAGACCGCTTGGGAACTCCGTAAGGGCACGACTTTAGTCGTGCCGATTACAGGACGGTAAGGAGGGGGCTTTAGCCTCCCGCAGGGCGGGATGTGTCCTTGGCCCTCAGCGGCTGAAGCCGCTTTCTTCACCATCCGCTTTCGGCACGGTTGAAACCGTGCCCTTCCAACCTGTGAAAAACGGGAGCGGCGCGGCGACGAGGGCAACGGCGATCACGCCGGTTCCAAATGGCGCGAAAGGTGAATCCGGGCGGGGAGCGGGAAGGCGATAGGGAAGGCGTCCGGTCATTTCAGCACGGCTGTCGAATCAAAACGCCGGGTGCGCAGGAAGCGGACGATTTTCTCATAATCCTCGGGGCTGATGAGATTTTCGCTTCGATAAAAATCCAGCACCTCGGGAACGCGGAAGATTCCGTGAAGCTCAAACCCTTCGCCCAGCAACCCGTCTCCCTGCTGCCGGTCAAAGAGAACGATGATCCGCCGGACCGCAATCCCTTCCCGCTGCATCCGCGTCGCTGACGCCCGCTTGGTGAGGCCGGAGGCGACCACATCGTCGATCAGGTTGTATTCGCAATCCGCCTCGCGCTTTCCGATCCAGAAATTGATGGGCAGCCCCGGATAGGTCTTACCCTCCTTGCGAAGCATGGCGTAGGTGATGGAAGGAGAGACTTTCTCCTGCCAGGCATAAAACGCCGTGGCCATCGCCAGCGGAGTGGCCGTATCCGGGATGCCGACCACACACTGGGGCACGGGATTGGGGCGGCTCAACTCGCAAATCTTCCGGGCAAATTCCCTCCCCACCTGCCACAGCAACTCCGGGCGCTCGTAGAGGTTCTCGCGGAGATCGATATAAATCGGGGAGTTCAATCCAAAGCGGGCCCGGATGACGTCGCCGGTGAGGATCGCGCCCGCTTGCAGCAGCTCTCGCAACAGCGCTTTCTGTTCCTCGCTATATCGGACGTTTTCCATCTCCCGCCCTCGGAGTGCCGGTTCCGTTCTCTGGTTGCATCATACCAAAAAGGGATTGCCGGAACCAACTTGCGTTCGAGCGCTGCTCGAAATAAATCGAGGCGATCGTAGAGAAGCCGACTCCGAGATGCGCTCGGCCGGGGCGAGCATCATGGCGCAAGAAACCTTTCCGATTGCGCTCGGGATCAGCCCTTGAGCTTCTTTTGATAATGGGTCATCTGTCCGGGAGCGAATCCGAGCTTGGTGAAGAAACGTTCCATATCGGGGTGGCCCGGACCCAACAGAGTGAAGATCGTTTGGATACCGTGGTCTTCGGCGGAAGACGCGAACTGTTCCATCAACTTGGCGCCGATTCCCAGCTTCCGGTAGGCCGGGTTCACGCCGATGATCTCGATCCAGGCAATGGTTCCCGGCAGTCCGAATTCCATCTCGCCGGCACGGCCAAAAACGAATCCGGCAACCCGATTGTCCACCTCGGCAATCAGCGAGGTCCAGTGGGGACGGATCGCCTCCGACATTTCGATTCTCTTCTGCCAGTATTCGCGCCGGGAGATGCCGGTGGTCCGATCCTCGATATCCACGATCGCGGGTAGATCGTCCTCGCGAAGATTCCTGATGAAAATGGGCTTTGCCATGTCCGCGTTTCCTTTCTATGATGAAGGTCTGAGATGTTCAGCCGTTATGATATCTAGCACGCCTAAGGCGAAACTAATAAAGTACCATTCCGGCACACTCCACGCAACCAGCCAATTGCCCCACCGCCCGAGACAATGGGTCCAGCCAAATCACGGCTCGGATTTGTTTCCGTAACATAATAAGAAAACGGTTGTCATCCTGATCCCGCTCAGCGGGAGAAGGATCTGCTTTTTCTTCCGACTCCTGACTCCTGTCTTCTGACTCCTTCGAGGTTGCGGCTCCGCTGCGCTGTGCTCTCCTGGCCCTCGATTGGTGTTAGGAGCCTTCCGCCCAGTTCGACTATCATATTTACTGCCCGGTTGTGTGTTCGGCATCGCTAATTGCCGCGCAGCACCTGGGTGATGGAATCGAAATGGCGAGTAGTAAGACTTGGAAACTCGGGGTTGCAGCGGCGCTCATTGCGGCGGCCGTTGCGGCCTTTTTGCTCCTGCACCGTGCAGGGCGCGGGGAGATGGAATTGCTGGAGCTTCTGCCGCCGGACCTGGATCTCTATGCCGTTGCCGATCTTCAATCGCTCCGCGCCATCCCGGCCGTCCAGAAGTGGCTGGCCGATCCTCCCGGCCTCCATCACGATGCGGAGTACGACGATTTCCTCCGGGCGACCGGATTCCGTTATCAGGACGACCTCCATCTGGTGGCCCTCGGGAAGACGGGCGACGACTGGGTGGGAGCGGCGCGGGCTCACATCGACCGCGCTCGAGTCACACCGTATTTGGATTCGCAGGGCGCCGGGAAAAAGGATGTTTCGGGACGGACCGTTTATACTTTCGGGAGCATTCGACCCTTCCGCCTGGTGCTGCTCGACGATCGCCCGGAAGGCAGCCTAGTCGCCTTCACAATCGGAGGAGACGACTCGCGCATCCGCCAGGAGATCGCGCGGCGGGCCGGAGATCTGCGGGACTCCGCGGCGTCGGAGTTGGACCGCGGCGACGACCGCAAGCATATCCCGCCAGGCAGCAAATTCTGGCTCATCGCGAGGCCGGAACGATTCGGCGGAAACGACGAAAAGGAAGCCCAGTTTGGGTCCCTAGGGCTCAGCCGGGGAATGCTAAAAGGCAGCAAGACAGTCTATATTTCGCTCCAGGGCGGCCCGGCACAGCTCGAATTGCGCGCCGAGGACTATTGCGACAGCCCCGCCAGCGCCCAGCGCATCACGGGAACTCTTCGGGCGATTCTGGCGCTCCTTCGGGCGATGCCTCCGGAGAAGTCCGCTGCCGGAAAACCGGCATCGCTAAGCCCGGCTGTGGCCCTGGCGGGTATCGAACTCGACCAAGCGCAGCAATCCGTCGTGTTGCGGTGGCGTCTGGATTCAGCCGTGCTGAGTCTTCTTGAGTCGTACTTGCACTGATGCCGGCTGGCTACTCTCGCTCCGTCGGCGAGAGGCGCCTCCCCATCGACCTGCCTGCGGAAAACATTTTGCGGCTCACTGAAATCCAATTCGTGGAAATTCTCCGCCGGCGAGCAGGCCGACACGCAAGGGAATTCGCGCGCGGGCGCGCTCTCCGACGCGGCATCGGGGACGATTGCGCGGTCATCGCGCAGTCCTCCAGGAACGATCTTCTCGTCACGACCGACCTATTTCTCGAAGGCGTGCACTTCCGCCGCGAATGGCAGGACCCGGACTCCGCCGGACACAAAGCGCTGGCGCGCGGCTTGAGTGACATCGCCGCCATGGGAGGCACTCCCCGCTATGCGTTCCTCTCGCTGGGGTTGCCGCCCGATCTCGGCGCCAACTGGGTGGACGAATTTTTCCGCGGCTTATTCAAGCTGGCAAGCGACGCGCGAGTCATCTTGGCAGGCGGCGATACGGGGCGCTCTCGGAGCGGTTTCGTAGCCGACATCATCGTGGTGGGCGAAGTTCCCAAAGGGCGCGCCGTCCTGCGCAGCGGCGCTCGGGTGGGAGACGAAATTTGGGTGACGGGGCGCCTGGGACTGGCTGCGGTTGGACTAGAGGCTCTCGAACATCGCACCGCTCGGGAGCGCAAGAGCGTGCGTTACGCCGAGGCTTTGCAGAGGTTCTACTATCCGCAACCACGGCTGCGCGCGGGCCGCTATTTGCGGGAGCGGGAACTCGTCTCGGCGATGATCGACCTGAGCGACGGTCTCTCGATTGATCTGGCGCGCTTGTGCCAGGAAAGCGGCGTAGGAGCGCGCGTGGATGAATCCGCGCTCCCCCGCAATCCGGAGACGCCCGTCCGGCTAGCTCTGCACGGAGGCGAGGACCTGGAGCTGCTCTTCACGGTACCGCCCGGCCTTGCTCATGCGCTGCCGCGGAGCATTGCGGGCGTGAAGCTCACGCGCATCGGCCAAGTCATTCGCATGAATGAAGGCAAAAGCGGGGGCAAGAAAGCGGGATCGAATCTGATGCTCGTCCGCGGAAACAAAGAGATGCCGATGCCCGTTCTCGGGTTCCAGCACTTCTGACTGGCGGCTACAACCTTTTGTCTTCCGAATAGCAGAGGTCTTCCAGAGGACACTCCGGGCATTTTGGCTGGCGCGCCGTGCAGCAGCGGCGGCCGTGGAAGATCACTTCATGAGCGAAGTCGATCCATTTTTCCTGCGGGATCAGTTGCATCAGGTCTTTTTCGATCTTCTCCGGCGCTTCCGCGGTCGTAAGGTCCAGCCGCCGTGAAATCCGCTGCACGTGAGTATCGACGACCAAGCCGGTTGCTTTTCGGAATGCGGTCCCGAGTACGACATTCGCCGTCTTGCGGGCGACGCCCGGCAGGGTCAGCAGCGCCTCCATCGTGTCGGGGACCTTGCCTCCAAACTCGCCGACGATCTTCTGCGACGCTCCCAGGATCGACTTGGCCTTGTTGCGATAAAAGCCCGTGGAGCGTATTTCCTGCTCCAGCACCTCGGGACGCAGCGCCGCGAAATCCTGGGGCGTGGGGTATTTTCGGAAAAGTTCCGGAGTCACCATGTTGACGCGCACATCGGTGCACTGCGCCGAGAGGATTGTCGAGACCAGGAGTTGGAAGGGATTCGAATGCTCCAGCGCGCATTTCGCGTCCGGATAGGCCTTTTCGAGCCGTTTCAGGATTTCCTGGATTCGCGACTTCGAGAGAAGCTCCGCGCGGGCCGGCTTGCGCGGCGTTGCTTTTGTTGGGGATTTTTTCGGCGCGCGGACGGCAGGCTTGGACTTCACTAATTCTCCTCCGACGGGGTGGCCGCTCGGTGAATGCCTAGCCTCCGAGCGTATCGAGTGTGTTTTTAATGTCCTTCAGAATACAGGAAAAGATGGGCGTGTCGCGGACCGTGTAGCGGCTCCCTTCCGAGTCGCGCAACTCCATCACCAGGTCCAGAAAATCCTCCGGTTTGTCGGTCTCGAAGGCCACCACGAAGTCCTGATCGTCCAGGCCGAACGAATAGGTCGTGTTGAGCTTCACGGACTGATACTTGGTTCCGATTCGGATGTGCTCGTTCATGATCCCCTGGCGCGTCTCGGGATGCAGCAGGTACCAATCGCGCGTCTTCACGAAGGGATAGATGAAAATGTACTTGAAGCGGCCGGGCTTGAGCGTGCCGCGAGAGTCGCTCTGCCCCTCGTGCTGGTGCTCGATGATGTAGGTGGAGCGCTTGGTCATGGCAAGATAGGAGTAAGGCGTCGAAAGGTAATGGCCCAGGCCGGTCGAGAGCAGCGCCGTGGTCATCTCCTGTAGTTCTTCGAGCTGATAACAGATCCGCCAGAACATGAAATCGGTGTCCGGGCGCATGCCGACCGTGGTGTAGGAAAGGACATTCATTTTGCCCGAGGTCGCCCACTCCGACGCCACGCGGCAAAATTGAACCTTCCCTTGCTCGCGCTCTTTCTCCGGCAGCCTGCGCCAGGCTGGATCGGCCTTGAAAAAGGTAAAGCTGACAAACTGACGCCGCGCTTGCTCTTCCGCCATGGAAACCTCCGCCATCGATCAGGATCGTTTCATCTTACCGTCTGCCGCCGTCCGGTGACAAGAGAGACCGGCAAAAAGAGGTGCAATTAGAAGTGAGAGTCAGCTACCTCAAATGAAAAGCAGATCCCTCGTCGAAGACTCCTCGGGATGACATCGT